>Ga0187892_10000029_pt1 | contig 290471 bp, 272 predicted proteins | sample MA1701073metaG_FD_139345 | JGI IMG/M metagenome (GOLD analysis project Ga0187892, IMG submission 139345) | Bio-ooze microbial communities from a basaltic lava cave in the Kipuka Kanohina Cave System on the Island of Hawaii, USA - MA170107-3 metaG ... | reverse complement strand
TTTCGGCCACCAGACAGAAAAATGTGAGACAGAAAAATGAAGAATGGCTCTGGTCTTCTTCATTTTTCTGTCTCACATTTTTCTGTCTGGTTGGTCTCGGTGGCCGAAACGATGACCGAAGCCTGTTTCGGCCAATCTGAAACGGGCTAATTCCGGCGCAGCAACTGAAGCAGCCTTCGCGTTCCGCCCTGGAAAAGCGACATCACAGCCATGTAGCCGTAACCGAGCAGGAAGATGAGCAGGAACGGAATGGTCGCATAGATATTGCTCCGCATCGCGTAGTAGACCGCGAAGACGAAATAGAGCGCGAACGCCAACTCGATGAAGGGCAGCAGCCCTTTCTTGCGGCGATATTTCATCGCTGCTTTCAGCCAATTGTCCCGGCGGTTTTCGACGTTATATTTCGGCGTGCGGACGAAACTCGATTGGACTTTGAACAGCGCTTCGAGTACCGCGCGCGTATTTGAAAACACCAGCCCGATGCCCATCGCCATCGCCAGCGGAACCAGCCAGAGTCGCCACTTCTCGTTCGGATAACGATAAAGGATCGCCGTCCCGTAAAAGCTCATGACGGAAAACGTCGCAAAGATCATCAACGGCATGTCGAGCAGCAGCATATGGAATAATCCCTGGTTGAACCGCACGATCAACACGGGAATGTGCAGAATGCTCAGCACGATCATCAGCATCGCCGCGCAATTTCCGAACAGCCGGAAGCCCAGTTCGAGTTTCTGCTTGAACGAAAGCTGCGGGTGCTTCCACAACCGCGGCATCAACTTCATCCCGACTTGCACCAAGCCCTTCGCCCAGCGCCGCTGTTGCGCTTTGAACGCGTTCATTTCGACCGGAAGCTCGGCGGGCGCGTCTTCATCGAGCAGGTAGGCGAACTTCCATCCCATCAATTGCGCGCGGAAGCTCAGGTCCGTGTCTTCGGTCAGCGTGTCGTGTTGCCAGCCGCCGCTCCATTCAATCGCTTCGCGCCGCCACATTCCGGCGGTGCCGTTGAAATTGAAGAACGCGCCGGTGCGGTTGCGCGAAGCCTGTTCGACGACGAAATGGCCGTCGAGCAACACTTCCTGGATTCGCGTCAACAGCGAATAGTTTGCGTTGATGTGACCCCAACGCATCTGGACCATACCGATCCGTTCGTCGGTGAAGAAATCCACCATCTGGCGCAGGCAATCGGGTTTGGGCACGAAGTCGGCGTCGAAGATGGCGACCAGTTGGCCTTTCGCCGTCTGCAATCCGTTTTCGAGCGCGCCCGCTTTGAACCCGGTGCGGTCAGTGCGGTGGATGTAGTGGATGTCGAACCCCTGCTGTTTGTATCTTTCAACAGCCTCGGCGGCGATCTTCACCGTCTCGTCGGTTGAATCGTCGAGCACCTGAATTTCCAGCAGATGTCGTGGGTAATCGAGGTTCGTCGCGGCTTCGAGCAGCCGCTCGACTACGTACATTTCGTTGTAGAGCGGAAGCTGGACGGTGATGCGGGGAAGTTCGTCTTCAGCGAAGCAGCGTTTCGGTTGAGGTTTGACGTGACGATAGCGCCAGAACTGATAAACCATCCGCACGCGGTAGACGCCCAAAATCGCCAGCAGCGTGAGAATGGTGAAATAGAGAATGACTATCGTCCAATCGAAAGCGTCCATCGAATAAAGGAAGCTGATATTGTCGCGGCCATGCCGCAGGATCGGGTCAATCAGCACCTTCACGTGATCGGGATCAGACGGTTGAAGCAGAAGCTTCAGGGCAAAGTTCATATAAGCTGTTATTAGTCCTTGTTATGAGTCGGTACCGCGAGCGGTAGCGAGCGTGTCCCCATCTGTCGGTCACTGATGGATCACGCTCGCTACCGCTCGCGGTACTGATTAAGAATCAAGCGCGAATTGTAGCGATTCATAACGCGCTGTCAAAGTCACGAGCGGACATCACGTCCCTTGTCTCACCACAAAGAGAGGGAAGATTTTCTGGAAAAGGTATTCCTTGATTTCGCGATCCAGCCTCCTCGTATCCTGACCAGAATCTTTGGTGGCGGAGGTTGCTTCAGTGTTGAACGCGATGACGTAAGCCGTTCGCGTGTCGGGGCGCAGGTAGAAGTGCGAGATGAAGCCGTTCTGGCTGCCGCTGTGGCCGATGAAACGCTGGCCGAAATTGTCTTCGATGAAAAACGTCAGCCCCATCGCGTCTTTTCGACCCTGCCCTTCCGGCTGAATCATCGCGCTTGGCTCGATGTTGATCTGCGGCTGGAACATTTCTTCCAGCGAAGACCGTTTCAACACCTGATCGTAAATCGCCTGCCTTCTCACGTCACCCGTCAGGAAGCCGAGGTATTTGACCATATCGGTGAGCGGCGCGTTCAAACCACCGTTTGAAACAGTGATGCCCGTGTCAACATCGAATCTTCCTGGCGTCAGTTTGCCTTCTTTCAGGTAATAGCTGTGCGAACGGTGTTTGAGCAGGTGATACGGAGTCGTGTCGAAATAGCTGCGATACATTTCGAGCGGCTTGAAGATGTTCTTGTCAATGTAGACTTCGTAATCATCCTTCGTCAGCAGTTCGATCACACGGCCCAGGAAGATAATGCCCGGATTCGAGTAGCTGAATTTGCTGCCGGGCTTAAACAGAATTTCAGTGTAAGGCAGCATCGCCACCAACTGTTCCCAATGTTGCGGCTCGTGCGGTTGCCAGTCTTTGTCGCCGCCCCAGGGCCAGGTCGGCGCGCGGAATCCAGCCGAGTGCGTCATCAGATGTTTGATCGTGATCTGGCTCAGATCGCCGTGCGGATTGTGAACGGCGCGGAGTTCGGGCAGGTATTTGATGATCGGGTCGTCGAGTTTGAGCAGCCCCCGATCGCGCAGTTGCATGATCGCAATGCCAGTGAAGGTCTTCGTGATCGAAGCCCAGTGATAGATCGTGCCTTCGTCAACCGGTTGCTGCTTCTCCTGGTTGGCGAGGCCGAAGAATTCCTGCGCGATGACCTGGCCGTCCTGGAGGAGCATGAAGCTGCTGCCGACGATGCCGTGCCTGCGCATTGACTGGTCGTAAAAGAGTTTGAAGTCGCGTCTCATTTGAGCAAAGTTCCTGGGCGCCTGGCCGTAAGCCAGGTTTGATGACGTAATCAGAACGACGGATAACAACGCTACTGCCACACGCGAAAGAGCGACGGGGCTGTTTCTCATTCTTTTCACCTCTGGGTTGAATTGTTCGTGGATTCAATTGCGATGGGCTATTCTCCCACTGAACGGCGAGGATGACAAACAAATCGAGGCGTCCGGCGCCCGTCGGACGCATTGACCGCCCAGCGTTGATGGGGTATCAATTTGAGCGAGGGGCGCGCGAAAACCACGGCAATTCAACCATTCAAAACCATTCGAGGAGGGAAATGCGCGAGAAATCACGACGAGACTTTCTGCGGACGGGCCTTGCCGCTGCCGGTTCGCTGACCTTGATTGACACCAATCGGTTTTTTGCTGACAAGATCAACAATCCGGCTCCTGGCGGCGGCGGGTTCAAGCTCGGCCTGGTGACCTACAATCTGGCCAAAGACTGGGACATTCCGGCGATCATCAAGAACTGCGAGATGACCGGGTTTGAGGCCGTCGAATTGCGCACGACGCACAAACACGGCGTCGAACCATCGCTCGGCAAAGAGCAGCGAGTCGAGGTGAAGAATCGTTTTGCCGGAACGAAGGTTCGGTTGCTCAGCCTCGGCACAGTCTGTGAATTTCAATCGCCAGACCCGGCGGTCGTGCGCCAAAACATTGACGAATGCAAACGCTTCATCGAACTGGCGCAGGACATCGGCGCCAGCGGCGTGAAAGTGCGCCCGAACGGAATTCCGAAAGAAGTTCCCGAAGAGAAGACCATCGCGCAGATCGGCGCGGCTTTGCGCGAGTGCGGCGATGCGGCCAAAGGCTCGAATGTCGAGGTCTGGGTCGAAGTCCACGGTCGCGATTCGAGCCAGCCCGCGCGAATGGCGAAGATGATGCAGGCCGCCAACCATCAGCAGGTCGGCGTTTGCTGGAACTCGAATCCGGAAGATGTGACGAACGGTTCGGTCAAACAGAGTTTCGCGCTGCTCAAACCCTGGCTGCGCAACGCGCACATCAACGAATTGTGGAAGCCGGAATATCCGTGGCGCGAACTTTTCGGGTTGATGAAAGCGGCGGGTTATAACCGCTACTGTCTGGCGGAGATTCCCGAAACTTCAGACCCGATCAGGTTGATGCGTTATTATCGCGGCATCTGGCTGGAATTGTGTCGTGGATGAGGTTTCGCTGGAGGTCGTTGGGGACAGAGATGAATGGCGCGGCGCGCGCCCTCGCGGGCAGGCGCGCCGCGTTTTAGCCCGAATCTGTCAATCGGAACGCCGTCCCGCGATCATTCGATAAATCGCCAGCAAAAGGATCGCGCCCAAAATTGACATAATCCATCCCGCCTCGTAACGAGCGCCGAACCCCAGAAATCGTCCGGCGAAAGTGCCGACTAAAGCTCCGATCATGCCGATGATCGCCGTCACGATAATGCCGCCCGGATCTCTTCCCGGCATGACGAGTTTCGCAATCGCTCCGATGATCAAACCGGCGATGGCAAACTTGATCAGATCAAACATATTCTCCTCCTGAGTTTATGGATACTACCGAAGAAAGACAGGATTGCTATTGCGATATTTTTTATTGCTATGGATAAGACAACTTCAGGCGCGGCCATTCTAAATTTGGGCTACCGGAGAGTCAATCAATTGAGATCATTTCGCGGCGCGCAATAAAGAAAGGGAGAAGCGATCTTCGCCTCTCCCTTTCAGAACTGTCACTTCGGTTTCAAACTTCGGCGCCGTGGCATTTCTTGTATTTTCTGCCGGAGCCGCACGGGCAGGGTTCGTTGCGTCCCACTTTCGGGTGATCGCTGACGACGGTGCGTGGTTTGCCCGAATCTTCGCCGGCGGCGGCGGCGCTCATGTTGGCTTTGGTGAACGTCATCTGGCCGCGTCGCGGGCGGCGCTGCAACCGCTGTTCGGGCGGCTCTTCGATGGCGACCTGCAGGTGGTAGAGAGCGCGCGCGGTTTCCACGTCAATCCGGTCGAGCATCTCCTCGAACAGTTCGAACGATTGTTTCTTGTATTCGACCAGCGGGTCTTTCTGCGCGTAGCCCATCTGGTTGATCCATTCTTTCAGATGGTCAATCGCCTGCAGGTGATCTTTCCACTGCCCGTCAACGATGTTAAGCATGATGATGCGCTCGTAATAACGCATCGCCTCGGCGCCGACCAGCGACTCTTTTTCAGCGTACATTTGCCCGAGCTTGAACCAGACGGTCTGGCGAATCTCGTCGCGTTCCATCTCCTCGAGCCTTACGCCCTCCTCGTCGAGATCCAATCCGAACTGAAAAGCGATCTGCACCTTGAAGCCCTGGAAATCCCATTCGTCAGGATTTTGTTCGAGGTTCATGTGCTGATCGAGCATTTGATCGAGGATTGCTTCGGCGATGGATTGAATCTCGCCGCGATGATCGGACTGTTCGAGCAGTTGGCGGCGCAACGTGTAGATCGTCACGCGCTGTTTGTTCATCACGTCGTCATATTCGAGCAGGTGTTTGCGGATGGTGAAGTTGTGCGCTTCGACATTTTTCTGCGCCGATTCGATCCGCTTGCTGACCATCTTCGACTCGATGGCGACGCCTTCTTCCATCCCCAGCCGCTGCATAATCGCTTTGACGCGGTCGCCGGCGAAGATGCGCATCAGGTCGTCTTCGAGTGAAAGGAAGAAGCGCGAAGAGCCGGGGTCGCCCTGGCGTCCCGAACGCCCGCGGAGCTGGTTGTCAATCCGGCGCGATTCGTGACGTTCGGTGCCGAGGATGTGCAACCCACCGAGCCCCACCACTTCTTCGTGCTCGGCTTCGGTCGCCGGCTTGACCTTGCTGATCGCTTCTTCGAGTTGTTCGGGCGAAGCTTCGTCGGGATTGACCTCCTGCCTCTTCAACAACTCCTTCGCCAGGAACTCGGGATTGCCGCCGAGCAGAATGTCGGTGCCGCGTCCGGCCATGTTGGTGGCGATGGTGACCGCGCCTCTGCGGCCCGCCTGCGCGACGATCTCGGCCTCGCGGCCCGCGTTTTCAGGCTTGGCGTTGAGCACGTTGTGCTTGACGCCCATCCCTTTCAAGCGCCGCGAGATCAATTCGGAGTTTTCAACCGTCACCGTGCCGATCAGCACGGGCTGGCCTTTTTCGTGGAGTTGTTTGATTTCCTCGACCACCGCCTCCCATTTTTCGTTCAGCGTGCGATAGATCATGTCGGGATTGTCAACGCGAATCATGTTGCGGTGCGTCGGGACGCAGGCGACTTCGAGGTTGTAGATTTTGGCGAACTCGACCGATTCGGTTTCAGCGGTACCGGTCATTCCGGCCAGCTTCTGGTACATGCGGAAGTAGTTCTGCAAAGTGACCGTCGCCAGCGTCTGCGACTCCCGTTCGATCTTCGCCCCCTCTTTCGCCTCGACCGCCTGGTGCAGGCCATCCGACCAGCGGCGGCCTTCCATAATGCGTCCGGTGAATTCATCAACGATCTTCACCGCGCCGTTCTGCACGATGTAATTTTTGTCCAGGTGATAGAGCGTGTGAGCGACCAGCGCCTGATTCAGGCAGTGCAGTATCTCCATGTTCGACGGGTCGAAGAGATTGCCGTAGCCCAGCGCCCTCTCAGCTTTCTCGATGCCCGAGTCAGTCAGCGTCGCGCGGTGCTGCTTTTCATCAACCTGATAATCAGCGTCGCGCGTCAATTTCGGAATCACGGCATCGGCTTCGTAATACTTGCTGGTCGTATCGTCCGTAGCGCCGGAAATGATCAGCGGCGTTCGCGCCTCGTCAATCAGGATCGAATCAACCTCATCCACGATGCCGAAATAATGGCCGCGCTGGACGCAGGTCGAAAGCTCGAACTTCATGTTGTCGCGCAGATAATCGAAGCCGAATTCGTTGTTCGTGCCGTAAGTGATGTCGGCGTTGTAAGCTTCCTGCCGCTCGAAATCGTCCAGATCATTTTGAATCACGCCGACCGTCATCCCGAGGAACTTGTAGATTTTGCCCATCCACTCGGCGTCGCGGCGGGCCAGGTAATCGTTGACCGTGACGACGTGAACGCCCCGGCCCAGCAGCGCGTTCAGGTAAACCGGCAGCGTGGCCACCAGAGTTTTACCTTCGCCGGTGCGCATTTCGGCGATCCTGCCGCTGTGCAATATCCACCCGCCGATCATCTGCACGTCGAAATGGCGCATGCCGGTCGTGCGCACCGAGGCTTCGCGCACGCAGGCGAAAGCTTCCGGCAGAACTTCATCGAGCGCTTCCTGCTCCATCTGCTTGCGCGCTTCGGGCGAAAGCTCTTCGACACCTTCGAGCTTGCTCGCCAGCCGCTCTCTGAATTCATCGGTTTTGGCGCGCAGTTGTTCATCCGAAAGCCGTTTGACCTCCGGCTCGAACGCGTTGATCCCGGCGACGACCGGCCAAAGCTTTTTCAGCAGACGTTCATTGGCCGAGCCGAAGATTTTGGTAAGCACTTTTTCGATGGCGTTCATGGCGATTACTTTTACGACCTCAGGGTTGATGACATACGATGCGACACGGTAAAAATGCGCGTTGTGTGAACGATTCGGAATTCTAGTTGACGGTATATTGAGCGTCAAGCAGGCCACTTTTGACGCTTCACTCAGGCTGTGGCACAATGCCTTACTACTTCAAAATTCTCACTCAAAGTTCAAAATCAATTCAGGAGCGACAATCAAAACATGAGCGAAAACATCAACACCGGGCCCGCCGAACCACAGAAGGGAGCGGCGGAAGCCCATCAGGAAGAGGTTTCCTATCACGCGGTGGAGAAAGACGGAAAGATCACCGCGATCTGGGAGATGCGCGGGCGCAAACACGTCCGGACGATTGACCCGCGCAGCGCCGAAGGCCGTCACCTGCTCGGCCACACCGACAACCAAGAAACCGCGCACAGCGCCCAAGCATAGTGGTTGGTGGTTGGTGGTTGGTGGTTGGTGGCGTGATGAACACCAACCACCAACCACCAACCACCAACCACCAACTCCTTCCTGCCTTGCGGATCACCAGAGTCGAACTCAAGAACATCAAGAATCACGCCGAAGGGGAATGGGCGTTCCAGCCCGGAGTAATCGCCATTTGCGGCCCCAACGGCGCGGGCAAGACGACTATCCTCGAGGCCATCGCCTGGGCGCTGTTCGACCATCTGGATTACAAACGCGACGATTTCACCAAACGCGGAACGAAACGCGGCCAGGTGGCGGTCGGGTTCGTCTCCGATCTGGACAACCGCGAATATGTGGTCACGCGCGACACCGGCGGCGCTTATCACGTTTACGATCCCGCGACGAAGACTCGCCTGATCGAGCAGAAGAATCAGGTCGTGCCCTGGCTCTGCCAGCATCTGGGCGTGGAGCAGGGGACCGATCTGGGCGTGTTGTTCAAAACCACAATCGGTGTTCCGCAGGGCGCCTTCACTTACGATTTCTCGCTGGCTCCGTCGAACCGTAAAACCGTCTTCGATCAGATTCTGAAGGTCGAAGAATATCGCCGGGCGTCTGACAACCTGCGCGACACGTTGCGCCACATCCAGGAGTTGATCGTCGAAGCGAACCAGAGGCTGGCCGAAGCCGAGGGCGAGTTGAAAGCTTACGACGAGACAAAACAGTTGCACGATGAAACGGAGCAGCGGCTGCAATCGCTCGAAAGCGAGCAGGCCAAGGTCAACGCCGAACGGGAGCGCGTCGCGCGCGAGGTTGACACGCTGGATGAGTTGCAGCGGAAGATCGAAACCGAATGGCGCGTCATCGAGCAATTGCGCGTCAAGCTCGAAGTCAAACGCGACTCGCTGGTCACGGCGAAAGAAGGCGTGGAACAGGCTCGCGCCGCAGCCGAGATCGTTCAGACGGCTCGCCACGGATACGAGCAATACCTGGAAGCGGCGGGTCGTTTGACCGAGTTCGAAAAGCGGCGTGAAGAGCGGGATGAATTGCGCAGCCGAATCGCCGCTATCGAGCGCGAGCTGATCGAAGCGGCAGGTGAGTCGAAGCTCTGCCAGGAGCGATTGCGCGAGATCGCCAACTCGCGCGCAGAACTGGCTGAACTCGCGGATAGTATTGAAGAACAGAACCGGGTCGAAGCGGAAATCGCCCGGCTCCGCGAAGGGCGCGGTGAATTGCAAAGCCTCCAGCGGTCGCTCGCCGCGTTCGACCGCGAGCTGGAAAAATTGCGGCAGCGTTACTCGACACTTTCCCGCCAACTCGAAACCGCCGAAGCTCAACGCGAGAAAGCGGCGATGGCGCCGGCGCTCGAAGCCGAACGCGCGCGACTCGACACAGAGATCAACCAGGCGGAACTCGCGCTCAACAATTACAAGCTCAAACGCGATCACCTTGGAACGTTGCGGAACGAGCAGGCGAGGCTCGCTGGCGAGCTTGAGCGCGTCGGGCGTGAGATTGCGAAGCTTGAGCCGTTGGCGTCCGCGGCGGCGCGGCTGGCTGAGATCGAGGCTCGACAGCAGGATCGAACTGACGAACTTGCGCGGTTGCGCGCCGAAGTCGCGCGCGATGAGGAGATGGTCCGCGCTCTGGATCAGGGAGGTGTTTGTCCGCTGCTGACCGAGAAGTGCTTGAACCTGAAACCGGGCGAATCGCTCGATGGACGGTTTCGCGCCGGATTAGACGCGCGCCGCGATGAAATCGCAACATGGCAATCGGATTTGAATGGGCTGACTGAAAGCGTGAAGCAATCGCGCGCCGCCGCAATGGAAGTTTCTCGCTTGCCTAATTTGCAATCGGAATCGGCCAGACTGGCTGGCGATCTGGAGTCGCAGCAAAAACAGATCGCCGCGATTGAAGAGGTGTCGCTGGAGGCGAACTTCAGCGACGCGGAGATCGTGCGGCTCAAAGCGGCGCGAGTTGAAATTGAAGCGCAACTGCGCCAGTCGCGGGAAGCCGAGCGCGTTTACGGCCAGGCGGATTTGCTGCGCTCCGAACTCGCGCAAGTCGCCAAAGAGGGCGAGACGAAGCGGCAGGAGCGCGACGAAATCAATCAGCGCGTCGTCAAACTCGGCGACATCGAAGCGCAGCTTGCCGCAACCGAATCATCGCTCCGGTCGCTCAACGATCCTCGCGGACGCGCAGCCGCGCTCGACCGGATCATCGCGCGCGAAGGCGATTTGAAACGCGAACTGGAAGCGGCGGAAAGCCGCAACGCGCAAATCAACGCCAGTCTGGAACGGACCAACACGTCGTTGCAGACCTATGCTTCGCTCGACCTCGACCTCGGTTCGGCGAATCAAATGCGCGCGAGCAGCGAGCGCGATTATCACGCCTTCATTGCGAACGAAAATACCGCGGCGACCCTGGCGGCCAGAGAGCAGGAGCTGGCCGCGCTGTCATCCGAAATCGAACAGACCGATAGGTCGCTCTCCGCAGCGGTAGCTGAGCTGGGTGAGTTTGAAAAACGGTACGACGCCGAACGTCATCGCCACGCGCTGAATGAGTTGGACGGCTTGCGCGAGCGCGCGACTCAACTCGCCGCGCAGATCGAACACGCGCGCGAACAACATTCGAGGTTGCGCCAGCAACTCGTCCATCTCAACGAAGTGCGCCAGCGGATGCTCGAACAGATCGCTGAAAGAGAGCGGTCCGAGCGTTTGCGCGAAACGGCTGATTTCATCCGGGACATTTTGCAGAAGGCTTCGCCCTTCATCACCGAGTCGTATCTCTTTTCAATTTCCATCGAAGCCAATCAACTCTTCCGCGAAATCACGGGACGCCACGATGTCACGCTGCGGTGGACGAAGGATTACGAGATCACGGTCGAGGAAGAAGGGCGCGAACGGCCTTTCCTGAATCTTTCGGGCGGAGAGCAGATGGCGGCGGCGTTGGCTGTGCGATTGGCGTTGCTGAAAGAGTTGTCGGAAGTTAACATCGCATTTTTTGACGAGCCGACGACGAACATGGACGAAGAGCGGCGGCGCAATCTGGCGCAGCAGATCGGACGCATCAAGGATTTCCATCAGCTCTTCGTCATCAGCCACGATGATAGTTTCGAGGGATACACCGATCAGATAATTTCTCTTGGTTGAAGAGCAAAAGGAGACGACGAGATGAGTCAGGTTGTGGAGATGGTGGCCGAATTGCAGGAGTACCATCGCCAGGTCGAAGAAATAAAACGTGACGCCGAGGATTTGGTCAAAGGGCTGAGCGAAGCTCAGTTCAATTGGCGGCCAGCCCCCGGTCGCTGGTCAATCGGCGAATGCCTGGAGCATCTCAACGTCACCGCGCGGCTCTATTTCCCAGTCATCGCCCAGGCGGTCAACGAAGCGCGAATGAAAGGCTGGCTCGGCAAGGGGCCGTTCAAGCACGGCTGGCTCGGCAAACTGTTTGTTCGTTCGGCGGAGCCTCCGGCAAAAATGAAATTCAAAGCGCCCCGCAGTTTCCGCCCGCCCGCCGATCAACCGATGGCTCAGGTCTATCCGCAGTTTATGTCGGCTCAGGATCGGTTGCTCGATCTGATTCGCGACTCCAACGGCGTTGATCTTGGCCGTCCCAAAGTGCAATCGCCCGCCAGTCGTTTCATCAAACTCACGCTGGGTCAAGGTCTCGGGTTGATCACGGCGCACGAGCGGCGCCATTTGTGGCAGGCTCGTCAGGTCAAAGAAGACCCGAACTTCCCAAGCTGATTTTCCACGAAAGGTGTTACCGTGCCTCAAACACTTACGCTTTTTCACACTGCGCCTTCCAACGTCGCCACGTTCGACCGCTTGCTGGCGGAACTGGCGGCGGCGGTTCCGGTCAATCACATAATTGATGAAAGCGTGTTGCGCGACGCGCGAGCCGCTGGCGCCGTCACGACTGAGATCGCCGGGCGGATCGCCAACACGATTCGAGATGCCGCCAAACAAGATGCCCGTGTGATTCTGTGCACGTGTTCGACCATTGGCGGATGTGCGGAAGGCGCCGGACAATCCGTGTCCATACCAGTCATGCGCGTTGACCGTCCGATGGCCGAGCGAGCCGTCGCCACAGGCTCGCGGATCGTCGTCGCCGCCACGCTCGCCAGCACGCTCGAACCGACCAGGGAACTCATCCTCGACGAAGCGCGGAAAGCTGGCAAAGAGGTTCAGATCATCGAACTGTTCTGCGACGGGGCCTGGGCGAAGTTGGAGCCGGAAGGAGAGGCTGCTTATTTCGCGGAGATCGCCAAGTGGTTGCGCGAAGCGGCGTCTTCAGGCGATGTGATCACGCTCGCCCAGGCTTCGATGGCCGGAGCCGCCGCGCTTTGCTCCGACCTTCCAATCCCCGTCCTGAGCAGCCCGCGCCTGGGGCTTGAAGCGGCGCTCAAAGCCTACTTCAGCCAGGATTGAGCAGCGGTTTGCGCGCAACTGGCTGCAGTGCGAGTTGAGCCGGTAGGCCGTCAGCGCGGAAATTTATCATTGAGGTTCAATGTGACAGAGATCAGCAACCCCCACGACAAATTCTTCAAAGCGACCTTCGGGCGACTCGACGTGGCGGCGGATTTCCTCGCCCACTATTTGCCGCCGGAAGTGGCCGCCGTGTTGGACCTGAGCGCTTTGGAGCTGACCAAAGACTCATTCGTGGACGCCGAACTGCAAGAGCATTTCTCCGATCTGCTCTATCGCGGGCGAATGAAGCGCGGCGGCGCGGCCTACGTCTACCTACTCTTCGAGCACAAGAGCGCGCCGGAGGAGTTGGTCGCGTTTCAACTGCTGCGCTACAAGGCGCGGATTTGGGAGCCCTTGGCGCGGGGCAAAGTGAAAAAGCTGCCGCCGATCATCCCGCTGGTGATCTATCATGGGCAGCGGCCCTGGCGCATTCCGCGCAACTTCGGCGCTTTGATTGAGTGGGATGGGTCGGAGGAGACGCTGCGCAAGTACGTAGACGAATTCGAGCATCTACTTCTCGACCTGTCGGCTTTCAGTGATGCGGAGATCGTAGGAGCGGCACTGCTGTGCGTGACCTTGTTGATCATGAAGCACGCCTTCGACAACGATTTGATCAAGCGGTTGCCGGAGATTGCGCGCTTATTGCCGAGGGGGGATAAGAGTGCGTTAGAATACTTCGTGACGGTCATCCGTTACGTGTCGGCGGTCAGCCGCCCGTTAAGCGTTAGTGAGTTTGAAAGGTTGAAGGAACAACTGCCGAAAGAAATGGAGGGAATTATGGAAACGATGGCTTCTGCCTGGATCAAAGAAGGAATGCAAAAAGGCTTGCGCCAAGGCCGGCAGGAAGGCCGGCAGGAAGGCCGGCAGGAAGGCCGGCAGGAAGCTGGAGTGGAGTTGACCCTGCGAATGCTTCAACGCCAGATCGGAGAAGTAAACGCCCGGACGCAGGCGAGCATTCGCAAGCTATCGTTCGAGCAGCTTGCGGAGTTGAGTGAGGCGCTGCTCGATTTCAATTCGCCGAAAGACCTGACGGCGTGGCTGCGGGCGCACGCCGGTAAAGGGTAATGAAACTGTCCGCGTAGCCACCACGGAGGAATTTATGCTCACGCTGCTCGCCGTATTGCTCTACATCGCCGTCGCCGTCGCCGCGATCCTGGTCATCGGATCGCTCACCACATTCTTTGTCGAACGCAGCTCGTACCAGCAGACGTTCGTCGCGGGGCGCGCTCCCGACCCACTGCCGGATGGCTTTCATCCCGGTGAAGCCCACGTCCTTCTCGACAAGCAGACTCCCTGGCTCGGCAAATCGTTCGACGCGCAGAATCAGATCGGCTTCAACATCTTCACGCCGCTCGGCGCGCGCATCCTGAAATTCGCCTCGCCGCTTTACCAAAAGTTCAGCGTCAACGAGGAAGGCAACACGCGCGCTTACTACTTCAAAACCTACATTGGCAAAGGTAAGAAGGATGTGAACACGGATGTGTTTAAGCTCGATTACGACATGCCTGAAAACCCCTTCTGGATTCGCGCCATTTTGGACGAGGTGGTCGAGATCGCGCCGCAGCAGTACCTCGGCAAAATCCACGTGAAAGTTTTGCCGGGATTTTTTATCAGCATCGGTTATTTCGGATTGCGGGAACAGACGGCGAGCGAGACGGCGTTCGACGCGACGCCGGTCGCCAGTTGAGCTACCAGTTAGGCGGCGCGCCGACCGGGTGCTGCTCCAGATCGAGCACAGAGCCGGTGATGAGTTCGCTCTCGTCGCTGGCGAAATAGAGGGCGGCCATCGCGATGTCGCGCGGCAGAAGCAGCCGCCCGAACGGGCGTGTCTTTTCAGCCTCTTCAAGCCAGTTCGCGGCTTTGCTCTCTTCTTCCATTTTGACGCGGTGTTCGTTAGGCGTATTCGTCCAGCCGACGTTCAGTTGGTTGACGCGGATGCGGTATCGGTTGAGATAGCTGGCGGTGTTTTTGGTGAGGACCATCATCGCGCCCTTCGTCGCCGAATAAGCCATCAGTTTTGGTTCACCGATGTATGCGTTGACCGAACCGATGTTGATGATCGAACCGCGGCGGCGCTCTTTCATAAACTTCACCGCCTGCTGCATGCAGATGAACGCGCTGCGGACGTTGGTGGCGAAGAGTTTGTCCCACAACTCGACGGTCGTGTCTTCAATCGTGCTGCGCGTACTCAAGCCGACGTTGTTAATCAGCGCGTCAATCTGGCCGTAATGCTCGACAGTCTGGTCAATCAGAGCGCGGCAATCAGCTTCGACGGAAACGTCGGCGCGAATGAAAATGGCCTGAGCGCCTTGCGAGACGATGTCTTCGGCTACGGCCCGACCTTTTTCTTCATCACGACCGGAAACGACGACACGCGCGCCTTCTTCGGCGAACAACCGGGCGATGCCTTCGCCCATTCCCGCGCCGGAGCCGGTGATGATTGCGACTTTATCTTTCAGACGATTCATTTCATTTACTCCAGCTTATTGACCAGTTTCACTTACAGCGGTTTCAAATGCGTGCGACTCATTGGCAATGAGCGGCTGCGCCGGGTCAGTACCGCGAGCGGTAGCGAGCGTGGCTTCCTCATTTGGTCCATTGATGGAGCCGCGCTCGCTACCGCTCGCGGTACTGACCCGGCGCAAGTCGCACACAACTGAAAACCGCTGTAACAGCCTGATCTGCCCCGTCAGCAGCTTCTGCATCAGCCCGCGCTTCTGCCGCTTGAGCGCATCGAGTTGTTGTTTGAGCAGCGTGCTCTCTTTGTCGCAGGCGTTCAGCACGGCGGCGATGCGACGTTGTTCTTCAAGCGGCGGCGTCAGAACCTCAAGTTTGGCGAAATCTTTCTTGCTCAACACTCGATTGCGCCCTGCGCCGCCTGGAGAAATAAGTCCGAGTTTTTCAACAAACCATTTTTGAATGATGACATGGCGAAAGTATTCCGGGATGGCGCGTTCGGTATCGAAGACGTAAGTCGGAAAGCGGTGAGAAACAAGCGCTCCTAAATCCTGAGCGCCCGCAATTGCAATTGCGCCTTCCCAGGCGAATGTGATGTTGACGATCAGGTCATTCCCTTTGACTTCATAAAGCTCAGTCAGTTCGATTTTCTCCGGCTCAAAATCTTCCTTGAGAAATGTGCCTTTACCGTGGCTGCGAATTCCGAGTGATTTGAAAGGCTTGTCTGGCTTCAGAGTGGCGCGCAGTGTGAGTTTGGCGAAGTCAGAAATCTTCATTGATTCCCACTCTAGCCCTTCGAATTCCTTAAACCGCTTCTTCCCCGTGAGCATTTGTTGCATCAAGCTGCGCTTGAATTGGATTTGGGCGGCGATGAGCTTTTTGGTCTGCTCGATGTTGCGATCCAACACATCCAGAAAATCAGCAATGGCGGATTGTTCTTTCGGGGGCGGGGTTATCACCTCCAATGAAAGAAAGCTTTCCTTGGAGATATTTTTCATGCTGCCGCTCGTGCCGTTCGATAGATTGCCAAGTTTCTGCTTGACGCCGGGCGATGACAGAAGATAGCCAAGCCAGCGGGCGTCAACCTGCGCGCCTGGCTTGAATATGGTTTGCCAGGTCTTGTCGGACAGATACAGGTTGGGATAATCCTGCTTGATGTAGGCGCACTCGCCAACCAATTCTTGTGTGTTGCTGCGGCTGATGATGACGGTCCCTTTTCTGACTGTGAGTTTGGCGCGATGAATTTCGCTCTCAAGGATTCGCTTGTTCTCTTGCGGATAGAAGACGCCGCCAGAGACACAACCGACCTTGAGCACGGCGGGACTGCCGTTGCTGACAGGGATGTCTTCCGCGTTGACGCTCACGCCTGACTCCAACTTCTCAATGAAGTCTCTGAGCGAATGTCTTTCCCAATCCTTCGGTAGCTTCATATCAGATGCCAACCGCCGCTTTGAACGTTCATCAACCGAAATGCTCGGCCATCTTGGCCCGCAGAAACCTGACCGATTCGCGCAACTCCTCCATCCCGTTCTCGCCGTCTTCAATCGAAATCCACGAGTCGAAGCCTTCCTTGCGCAGCGTCGAGAAGATCGCGTCGTAATCGTTCAGCCCCTTGCCGATCACTCCGTGCTTCAAATTCTTCGCGTAGCCCATCGAGCCGTCCTGGTTCTTCAAATCTTCAATCGTGCCGCTGATCAGGTAGCGATCCGAAGCGTGCATCGTGATGACGCGGTGTTTGACGGCGGCCAGAACTTCCAGCGGGTCCTCGCCGCAGATGATCGCGTTCGACGGATCGAAATTGACGCCGAACCAGGGCGAGTCAATCTGGTTGACGACTTCGAGAAAGACATCCAGACGCTGGGCGAATTCTGGGTATTTCCAGTAACCGTCTTTGTAATGATTCTCCATATTCAAGACAATGTTGCGCTGGGCGGCATAGGGGATCACTTCCTTGATACATTCGATGGTGTAGCGCACGCCGTCCGCCCGCGACACATCATCGCGCTGCTGGCCCGACAGCACGCGGCAGAATCGCCCGCCGAGTTGCGCGGTCAGGTCAATCCAGAACTTTTCCTTTTCGATCTCCTTTGCGCGCTCCGCCGCATCGTGCTGCGTGAAATCGGGCGAGCAGCACATCATCGGAATTTCCAATCCTTTCGCCTCCGCATACCGCTTCACTTTCGCCACGTAATCCGGCTCGAAGCTGGCGAAGAAGCCCGGATACATTTCGAGGCCGTCAACGCCGAGCGTCGCGGCCAAGTCAATCCAATCGAAGAGCGTCATCGCGCGGGTGACGCAGAGATCGTCCATATAACATTTCGGGAAGACGCTGAGTTTGGGCATAGCAGTGATTGTGTCTCAGGAGATGGTTTGTCGCATTTGTCGGTATGACCTGACAAGAGTGGAATCGTCGAGCGCGATTTCAAACTCACGTAGCCAATATTCGATGTAGTTGTCATCAAGGTTTTTCTTCTGACGGCGGATGATTCCGTGGACATCGTCATTATCACGCGGTCTGGTGGAGATCATTTTGTAGATTAGCAGGTCTTCGGGCGAACACATTCTCAGCGTCAGGCCGGGCATCATCCCGACAGGACGTGAGCGGTTCATTGCCTCAAGATCGAATCCCGTCTCTGCCAGCACCAGATCAATTCGTATCTGGCTTGGGTCTCTGAAGAAAATAAACCCGAGTTGTTTTAGTTTCGTTTCGGGGTCTGAATCTTCCGGTTGAAATTCGGGTGTCATGCAAGCGAGGGCTCGGGCGGCTTCATCCCGGTTCAGCAGAATCTTGAGGTCAACGTCTTGCGTGAATCTCGGCCTGCCCCAGGCAATTACGGCGATCCCGCCATAGACCATTGACGGTATGCCTGCCTCGTCAAGCTTATGCTGAACCCGCGTCAACAATTTGAGCAAATCGGCTATCTGATCCATTTTGTCGCCTCCACTCGTCAAGCCGCCGGAGCTTTGCTTGAAGCTCGATTATCTCCGCTTCGCGGACAGCGCGGAACAGTTCCGCAGTCTCGGCAAGCTGATGTTTTGCTGCCTCATAAAGTGAAGCAAAGATTTTCACGCTCTGCTCAATGGTCAGATCGGATGGAAGTTCAAGCTCTTCACGGTTCATCGCCTCGCCGACTTCACGTAATGTTTTTAAATCTCGCATAACTTCAATTATGGCTCGGCCTCTCATCGTCTTTCAAATCCGCTTTATCAAAGCGCCTGGCAACTATTTTAGCCCGATTTATAGAACATTCCCAAAGCCTCCGGCGTTTAGCGATAAGGACTGTGACGCAATCGGAGGCGATTCAGCCGTTCTTTCCCGCTCCGAAGCGTAAGGTTATGAACACGATTCTCTTAATTTTGTTTCTCCTGCTCGCGGCTGCCGCCGTCGCCTTGAGTTTAAAAACTCGAAAGCCAGTCACATCAACCAGCCCTTCGCTCCCGCCGCAAAACTTCAACGGATTGTTCGCTGAACAGCAGGCCGAAGAATTGAGGCTGCTCGCGCAAGCTGAGGCGAAACTGCGCGCCGAAGAAGAGCGTGATCGTTTGGTCGCGCGCGCCGCCGAAGGCGATGAGACCGCGCTTGACGAAGCGCACGAACGCGGCGACGCCGATAACTACGGCGAAGTCCTGCAAATGCTCGTCGCGCGAGCCGATGGCGACCCGGAGCTGCTGCGTTCCATCGCCGAATACATCATTGACAGCCGCAAGCTGCGTTCGACCGGCGAGTTCGCCGTGATGATGCTCGAACAATGGAGGGGATCGCTCGACCAGCGTTCGCTCGTTGACGTGCTTCAACTGGCCGCGCTCAGCGACGACGTAGCGGTCTTCAAACGCGCAGTCCGAATCGCGCTGGAACGCTTCAACGAAGGACGCATCCCGCGAATCACAGCCACAGATTTTCTGGCGGCGGTTGAGAGCGCCTACTGGCTGTTTGCAACCGAGGTCAGATATTCCGGTTCAGGGTTCACTCTCAAACAACTGATTGCCGAGGTTCGTCGTGAACTAGCGGCGGCGCCTCGACGCTCAGCCTGAAACAGTACAGGGAGCGGTAGCGACCTGGTACGCCTGAACCACTTCAACCACTCCGCTAGTAGCAAAGGAAACTATGAACGACAGTGACTTATTAGCTTCGCCCGTAACTCTGATCATGGCCTTCATCGGGCTGATCGTTTTGCTGGCTTTGCTCGCCAAATTCCTGGCCAACGTCGGCGCGAAAGAGATCGCCATCAAAGAGCGCCGCTACATCGGCGACAAGATGCCGCCGGGCCGCGTCGTCGCCACCGAGGGCGAGGTCGGCATTCAAGCTGACGTTTTGAAACCAGGATTGCATTTCATCAAATGGCCGTTTGAACGCATCGTCAGGAAAGTGGCGCTGATCGAGATCGGCCCGGACGAGATGGGCGTGATCGAAGCCATTGACGGCGAGCCGTTGCCGCCGGGCCGCATCTTCGCGCCCGACCGCGCGCAGAACGCTCACAACAACTTCCAGGACCCGATCGCGTTCATCAAGCAGGGCGGCGTCAAAGGCATCCAGATGCGCACGCTACCTCCGGGCTTGTGGCCGATCCATCCGTACCTGTTCCGCGTCTCGATCACGAAGGCGACGATGGTTCCGCAGGGCAGGGTCGGCGTCGTGACCGCAGCCGATGGCGCGCCGCTCGACGAGGGACGGTTGCTGGGCAAGGCCACAACCGGCCACCGCAACTTCCAGGACGCCGAACAGTTCATTGCCTCGGGTGGCCAGAAAGGCCCGCAGGTCGAAATCCTGACGCCCGGCACGTACCGCATCCTGCGAGATTCAGTCTCGCTGGAAGACAATTCGATCAAACCCGGACTGTACACGGTTCAATTGTTCGACGCGACGGTCATCAACGAGAACCAGGTCGGCTTGGTCGAAGCTCTGGATGGCGCGCCGCTCAACCCGCGCGATTACGTCGCCGCGCCGGTCGAAGGCCACAACAACTTCCAGAACGGCGACGGGTTTATCAATCGCGGCGGCCAGCGCGGTCCGCAGAAAGACCTGCTGCTGCCCGGCACCTATTACATCAACCCGTTTCAGTTCAAAGTGATCCCCGAAAAAGCGGGCGAGATCAAACCGGGTGAAGTCGCGGTGATCGTCTCGAACGTCGGCAAAGACCCGACCGAAGACATCCGCCGCGCGATGGCCACGAAGGTCCGCGAGAAGCTGGAACGCGAAGAGCGTGAGCAGTTGGCGATTGCCGCCGCGCATCTGGACAAACTCGACGGGCAGGAAGGCGACGACATCATCGAGCTGGAAGCGGAGATGAGATTGAGCGATCCGGCTGACCGTCGTCTGGACGCGGGCGCGCACGAAGCCTACGTCGTGCCCGACGGTTATCGCGGCATCCAGGAGATGGTCGTCGGCCCCGGACGTTACTACGTCAACACGCTGGCCATCACGCCGGTGATCATTCCGACGACGAACCTGACGGTCGAATGGACGGCTGAGCAGATCAAAGGCTCCTTCGATCCGTTCGAGGTGATCTCGAAAGACGGCTTCACGATGCAACTCGAAGTCCGCGTGGTCTTCCGCGTCAAACCCGAAGACGCGCCGTTTATGGTCGCCAAGATCGGTTCAATTGAGAAGCTGGTCCAGAACGTGATGCACCCGTTGATTGACTCGATCTTTCGCAACCAGGCGTCGGAATCTTCGGCGATGGCTTACCTGCAGAACCGTCACGAAGAGCAGGAACGCGCCGAAGCCCGCGTCCGTGTGCACTTGCTCAAATACCACGTGGACGTGGTCAACGTGCTGATCTGCCACATCCGCCTGCCGGAGGATCTGATGAAGACGCAGACGGAGAAGATTCTGGCCGAACAGCGCCAGACGATGTTCAACGCGCAGCGCGAAGCCGAGGTCAAACGCATTGAGTTGGAGAAGACTCGCGCGCACGCCGACAACCAGAAGGCCTTGATGGAGGCCACGGTCGGCGTCGAAATCTCCAGCCGCCGCGCCGAACAGCGCAAAGCCGAAGGTGAAGGTGAAGCGCACTACATCCTGCAAACGGGTAAGGCCGAAGCCGAGAAAGTGCGGTTGATGGGTGAAGCTCAGGGTGTGGCTTACCGCGAGCAGGTCAACGCGCTTGGCCCACAAGGCGTCGCGCTGGTCGAAACGCTCAAGGTCATCGGCGAGAAAGGCGTAAGGATTACGCCTGACGTGCTGGCTTCGGGCGGGAGCGGTGATGGCGCAGGCAATCTGGGCACGCTGCTGCTGCTCAACCTGTTCCGCGACCAAATGAAGGTCGGGCAGAACGCCGATGCGCAAGTGAACGGCGCAGTGAAGCAATGGCAGTAACTGTAGCCTGTTTTACCAGCCGCTGGTCTTACGACGGTGGCTGGTAATAACGGCGGCACTACCGTGATTCTTATGGATAGGACAACAGGCGAGCCGGATTTCTTTACATTCCTTTGCCCAGATTCCCTTGCCATTGCCTTGAAACCTCAAAGCTGGCAGGGGAATCGTGGCAAGGGAATGGCTTTTTACCCACACATCACTCTCCCCGGCCACTCCATAGGCTCAACTGCCTGCGCACAACCTCGGCGTTCGGGTGCTCGGCGATCTTAAACAACTCCATCGCGGTTTCAGCTTGCGCGATCGCCTGTGTGCGGTCGCCGCTGCGGTCGAGCGCCAGGCTCAGGTTGAACAGCGCGTTGGCTTGCCCTTGAATGTCTCCGATCTGGCGGGCGAGGTTGAAGCCTCGGGTCAGCAGATCAATCGCGCGGTGGTTGTCGCCCGCCACGATGTGAGCCTCGCCGAGATTGCCGAGCGCGTTGGCTTCGCCGCGCCGGTCGCCGATTTCGCCGGCCAGCTTCAATTGTTTTTCGAGTAACTCAATCGAGCGTTCGATATTGCCGCTCAGATATTCGGCCACGCCGAGTCCGCCCAGCGCCGCCGCTTCGTTGCGCCGGTCGCCGATCTCGCGCGCCACAGCCAGCGCCTGCTCGTGGAATGCGATGGCCTGCTGGCGGAATTTTAAAGCGACGTAGGCGGCGCCCAGATTGCCGAGCGCGCTGGCTTCGCCGCGGCGGTCGCCGATTTCGCGGGTGATCTCCAACTGGCGGTTGAACAATTCGGCGGCGCGGCGCGCGTCGCCCAGCGTGTAATGCGACAACCCCAAACCGCCGAGCGCGTTCGATTCGCTGCGGCGGTCGCCGATCTCGCGCGCGGCTTTCAACTGCTGTTCGAACATCGTTACGGCGTTGCGCAACTCGCCCATCGCGAAATGGGCCAGGCCGAGATGACCGAGTGAATTCGCCTCGCCACGGCGGTCCCCTACGGTCGCAAAAATGGCTATCGCCTCTTTGTGCAGTTCTCTGGCGCGACCCAGTCCGCCGCCGAGATAATGAGCCGTGCCCAATCCGCTCAAAGCGTCGGCCTCGCCTCGGCGGTCGTGCGCTTCGCGGGCAAGCTGCAAAGCCTGCTCATAGCATTCGATTGCGTGATGGACTTCGGCCAGATCGGCGTAAGAATCGCCGAGCGCCACCAGATGCCGGACGGCGGCTTTGCGGCGCTTCAATTGTCTCGCGGCCAGGAGCGCGGCCTCGCTCCAGCGAATGCGCTCGCGCGGATGATGGCGCAGATCGAGCACGTATTTGCCCGCGTCCGGATATGAGTTGCACAACTCGCAGGCGGCGCGGTTGCCGTCAACGTGAGTCGCGGCCCACACCTGCCCGGCCTGAATGTTGTTCCATTCCAGGTCAACCAGGTCCAGTCCCTGTTTCAGAAAGACTCCGCCCTGTTCGTAAAGCGCGTCGGCTTCGTGCAGCACGCTCTGGTAATGCGCCGAATGACGCTGGCGCGCCACAGCGCGCTCTTCATCGGTTGAATGCGCATCCGCGAACTGAGCCATCAGATCGTGCAGACGGAACCTGCCGGTCGCGCGATTGCGTTCGATCAGGCTGTAAGACATCAGCCGGTCGAGCGCGTTCGCCGCCACCGCAGGATTAATCTTCCAAAGCGCGGCTGCGGCGCCCGCCTCGAACGTGTCGCGGAAAACGGCCAGCATCCGCCAAAGTTTTTGCAGGCCGGGAACGAGCAGGTCGTAACTAAGGCTTAGCACGGTGTCAACGGCGCGCGCAGATCTTTCCTCCCGCCGCATTTCCTCGAGCCGGTTGACGTAAACTTCGACCTTCAGGTCGGGATTGAGCGTGAGCGCGCTCGCGGCCAACCGCAAAGCCAGCGGCAGATACCAGCAAAGCCCCGCGATTTTCTCCGCGTGGTCGCCGACGTGCGGGACGGTCCGTTGCAGCAGGTCGCGGGCTTCCGCGAGAGTCAGCCCTTCCAACTGCTGGGTGAAGGTCGCGGCCAGCGCGATGTGGTTGCGCGACGTGACGATGGTCAGACAGCCTTCGGGCGCGACGAGTTGCGCGACCTGCTGAGCGTTGACGGCGTTGTCCAACAACAGCAGCGCGCGTCTGCCCAGCAGCACTGAATGATAAAGCTCGTTCAGTTCGGCTTCGTTTTCGGGCAACCGCACGGTGGGCAGGTAGGCGCGGATGACGTGAGATTGCGCTTCGGCGACCGAGAGCGGCTGCGCGCTTGCGCCTTTCAGGTCAATGTAAAACTGCGCGTCCGGGTAATGCGGCGCAAGCTGATCGGCCAGCTTCAGCGCGAGGGTAGTTTTGCCGACGCCGCCTGGTCCCTGGACGTTGAGCGAGCGGATTTCAGGGTTGGAACGCGCGGCGTAAAGCTCCGCCAACTCGAACGAGCGCCCGGCGAATTCCGGCAACGGCGGCGGCAATTGACGAAGCGCAGGCGCCGGAGAGGCCGGCGATTCGATCAGATGCTCGTAACGCGCGAAGACATCCTCGTCAGCCGCGCCGTTGTTCTTGCCCTCGCCCTCATCTTTGCTCTGATAATCAGTGTGATCTTCGGAAAACTCTCCGGCGATTCCGGACGTTACCCGCCGGTGGACGATTGTCGAATCGTCGGTGACGGGATTTGATACCGCAGCCACGGCCAATTCATCCTTCCACTCTTCTTTCCACTCCGCGCCCGGACCATTTTCGATCTTTCGGTCGAGCGCGTGGTCGAATGATCGCTCAACCTGCGGCTCGCTCGAGAAACCGTTGCGGCTCGGTTCGGTTTCGGGCTGAAAAGCCGGAGCCTGTTCTGGCGAGGCCTGCGCGACGGGACGGAGTGACTTGATCTCTTCCCCGATGACGAAATCGTCGCTCCAATCTTCAGCCTCTTCGACCAGTCTCTTCGTCTGTTTGGCCGCGAGCTTGGCCTGGCGTTTCAGATCGAAGACGATCAACGCGACAGAAACCAGAAAAATCGTAAACGAGGCCGGCGCCAATTTGACCAATGGCTGAACGAATTCGCCTTCGACCCCGCCCAGCCCCATCACCGGCAACATAAATCGCGCAACCACCAGCAACATCGCGCCTAACGCGAGATAAACCAGAAGTATCGTTATCCATCTTTTCATAGCTATAGCCATTCTATGAGGTGTGACGAACCACGGGGAGCGCATCATCAATGCAGGAACCGACGGGGCGAGGGGCCGAAAGGGAGCTTGCGGGGGTTGGCGGCTTTAGATCACACCTTCGAGAGTTTCCTTCATCAGTAAATCAACGACGGCGCGCAGATCGCCTGTTTCCTTGTAGACCTTGAGCTGGCGATCCGCGCTCGTCCCGGTCTCCAGAATCTTGTAGACGTAATTGATCTCTTCGCGGCTGCCCAACTCATCCACCACGTCATCCACGAATTCCAGCAGTTCGTGAATCAACGCCCGCGTGTCAACTTCCTGCCGCTTGCCGAAATCAATCAGTTTGCCGTCAAGCCCGTAACGCGCGGCGCGCCATTTGTTCTCTTCGATCAACGCGCGGCGGTAGAGGCGGAAGCCCATGTTCTGGCGGTAGAGTTTGTAAAGCTTGGCCGTAATCGCCTGGAAGAGGGCGGCAATCGCAATCGTCTCGTCAAGGCGCGACGGGATGTCGCAGACGCGGTATTCGAGCGTGGGAAAGAACGGGTGCGGACGAACGTCCCACCAGATCTTCTTGCCGTTATCAATGCAGCCGGTCTTGATCAGCAGGTTGACGAAATTGTCGAACTCGCTGACCGAGTTGAAATATTCGGGAATGCCCGTGCGCGGGAATTGTTTGAAGACTTCGTAACGGTAACTTTTCATTCCCGTGTTGCGCCCGATCCAGAACGGCGAGCTGGCCGAGAGCGCGTAAACGTGCGGCAGCATATACCGCGCCGCGTTCATCACGGCGATGGCGGCCTCGCGGTCGGCCATGCCCACGTGGACGTGCATTCCGAAGATCAACAGCGCGCGGGCGGAATGCTGCAACTCTTCGATCATTTGAAAATAGCGCTCGTGCTCGGTGATCTGCTGGTCGGCCCAGTGCGAAATCGGGTGAGTCGAGGCGGCGACAATAGCCAGTCCTTTCTTTTGCGCCAATTCGGCGATGGCGCGCCGCAGCTTAACGACATCAGCCCTGGCTTCCTTAACGTCTTTGCAGATTCCGGTGCCGACTTCGACCATGGACTGGTGCATTTCGGGCTTGATCTGTTCGCCCAGCAGCATTCGGCCTTCATCGAGGATTTCGTTGACGCGCGAGCGCAGTTCGCGCGTCTGAGGATCAATGATCTGAAACTCTTCCTCGATGCCGATGGTGAATTCGTTGTCGAATGGCATTGGCGTCCTCGGTTTTTAACGCTTCTTCCTACTTTTAAAGATTTGCGGAGTCGGAGAACTTCGAGCAAATGCGCGTGCGGAGAGCAAACCGCGCGAAAGGCAGGCAGATGGTAAGGCTTTTGTATTGATCAGGCAAGGAAAATTAAAGCGAATAGGGTAGTTGGTGGTTGGTGGTCGGTGGTTGGTTCAATTTCGGATTCTCCAATGACAGTCCATAACCAACTACCAGCCACCAGCCACCAACCACCAACCACCAACCACTACTCCTTCTTCGCGCTCTTGCCCGCTTTCGGCGCGCGCGTGGCCTTCGCTGTTTTCGCGCCATCGCTGGTCGTCTTGCGCGCGCGCTTCGGCTTGATCGGTTCGATGATCTCTTCGATCACCTCCGAGATCACGTCTGACGCCCGCTGCGCCAGTTGGCCCGCGCCAACCACGACGCCGCGCGCGTATTCGCCCGTCACTTGCGACGCTTCCGGGTTCAGCCACTTGTACCAGCGGTGATAACTGGCGGTTGCTTTACCGTTCTTCGCGTAATCAATCAACATCCGCGCCACTGCGTCCGTGACCCAGTTGAAATACGGCTCGGTCACCGACCAGATGTCCGCGTCGGGCGCGGGATTGGTGAAATCAATCGCATAAGGCACGCCATCTTTGATCGCGAACTCAACGGTGTTCAGGTCGTAACCCAAAGCTTCGTTGAGCAGGATCGTGTCGCGGACAATACGGTCTTTCAACTCCGCCGGGAACGTCAGGTCTTCCTGCGGCAGGTAGCGGCGGTTCTTCGGATCGTAAGGCATCACCATCACTTCCTTCTTGCCCACGCAGTAGCAGCGCACGTAATCAGTGAAATCAATGAACTCCTGCAAGACCATCGCCAATGTGGCGGTGCGGTCGTAGCATTGCCATAGCTCTTCTTTCGAGTTGACCTTATAAACGTCCTTCCACCCGCCGCCATCGTGTGGTTTCAGGATCGCGGGCATGCCCACGTGTTCGATGATGCTGTCCCAATCGAGCGGGAACTGCAGATTGCGCAGGCTGGCGTCGGTAACGCCTTGCTTGTATCCCTTCTGCGGTAACAGGACGGTCTTCGGCACGGTGACGCCGAGTTTTATGGCGAGCGAATAACCGAAGAACTTTTCGTCCGCCGACCACCAGAACGGGTTGTTGACGACGGTTGTGCCGTTGAGCATGGCGTTTTTGAGGTACGAGCGATAGAACGGGATCTCGTGCGAGATGCGGTCGAAGATCAAACGATAATCATTCGACTCTCCCATCTTGACGCCGCCGATGGTGACGTATTCGGCGGTGACGCCCGCGTTCAGGTTGTTGATTTTTTCAATCAAGGCCGGAGGAAAAGTATTCTCCATCCCGACCAGAATTCCGATTTTCATCTTTGACTCCTTCTCAAGGATTATTTCAAGGTTAAGTTGAGTGACGAAACCGCAAAGCGGTTCCCATTACGATTTGCGCTTTTGAAATGAGGACGGGTAAATGAACGAAGACAGACATAGAATTCGCGCAGGCTCGGCCTCTGTTTCCGTTCAGAAATCGGGCCGGTCCCGCTTGACCACGCAAATGAGGGCTGGCGATCATTGCTTATAGTGAGTTATCATTCGGTGAAATCAAACCACGAAGTGTAGTTTCAGTGTGGGAAGGTGTCAAATCAAATGGCTCTAAAGAAACCAATGAACGCCCCGCAAAGGTTGTCCCTCGCCGGCGCCATAATCGCTCTTTGCTTTTTCCTGCCGTTCGGCGTCCCGACCGCCGTTCGGGCAGACAAGAATCCGAAACCTGAGGAAGTCGTCGAACGCGCGATCCTGGCGTATGGCAGCCGCGCCGCGCTTTACGCCATCCAGCGTAACGGCACGCTGCGCGCGCTGGTCAAATTCTTTACGCCCGAAGGCGCGCGCGAGGGCAAATCGGTCACCAGGTTTATCCGCAAAGAGAAGCTCGGTGAAGACCTGTTGATGATCGAGCTGGAATTGCCGGGCACTCGGTACACTATCGGCTTCGACGGCAAAGAGACCTGGGCGATTCAGGACGGCGAGATTCAAAAGCCGCCCGCCAACGCGGTGAAGGCGTTTCGCTCCGCGCACGAACACAGTTATGAAGCTTTGTTGCGATACAAGGAGAACAACTCGAAGCTCGAATACGCCGGCACGAACAAATTAGGCACGTTCGAGGTGGACATCATTGATCTGATTTCAGCGGGAGGCGTGAAAACCCGTTACGAAGTCAGTCGTAAATCCGGGCGCATCCTTTACGCCAATTACGAAGAGACGCTCACGCCGGAATCGGCGCCGGTGAAATACCGGCTTAACTTCAAAGATTTCCGCGTGATTCAAAACACGCTGGTGCCCTACGAGACAATGGTGTTTCAGGATGGCAAGCTGGTCGAAGAGCGAAAGGTCGTCGAATCGGTCTTCAACATTCAGCTCGACGAAAAAGCGTTCAAGGCCGAAAACGCCAACAAACCGGCGGAAGCCGCGATCAAGCCCTGATCTTTCCGGCCATCGAGTGATGAGTTTCTTCCGGCTCATCACTCGCCACTCGTTGCTCCTCGCGCCCCTGATCAAATCGTCGTTTTTTTGACAGCCTTCTCAGCTTGGGTGTAGCATAACGCTTCTTTAATTTGCGGGCATCGATCGCCTCATTTCTGCTCGCCGCAAGCAAGTTATCCGAAGTCTATGGCAATTCGCGCGAAGCTGGTCATCATCTTTTTCGCATTCATCATTGTGCCTATGTTTCTGTTGTGGGCGCGATGGCAGAGCACTGCCGTCGGCAGCATCAAATCGGTGTTGCGACAGGGACTGGCGGACCGGGCGCGCGAAATCTCCGATCAGATCACCCGCTCATTGCAGGAGCACCAAGCCCGAATTACTGCGCTGACTCACCAACCCGCGCTTCAGAACTACGCTCGCGCGGCGGCGCAGAGCAATCAGGTTCTGCCCGATCAGGCGCTGCGGTATTATCTGTCGGTATTCCTGCTCGGGAACCAGAACGAATACTCCGCCCTCATCGGCATCAACCGCCAGGGAGCGCCGCTCTTTAAGATCGAAGCCCTATCCGCGGACGGCGTGATCAAGCCTTATTACTCGGACAAGGATTTTTCGAGCGAGGACATCGTCCGCGCGCCTGAAGCCTTCACCGCCGCTACCGACCAGATCTTCGTTTCGGAAATCCAGCAGGACACGAGCGGTTTGCACGTCAAGCTCATCGCCCCGCTGCGCGACGCGTCGAACAATGTGACCTCCGCGCTCGTCATCAAACTGCGCGCAGATCGGTTGCTGGCCGCCGCCGCAGGCCCGCGCATCATTCAGCAATCGAAATCGTCGCCGGCTGCTTACCCCGAACCGGTCATTGTTAGTCCGCAGGGCACTGTGCTTTACGCCTCGGACACGGCGAAGCAAGGCCGCGCTTACAACGAAGACAGAGCATTCCGCGAGTTCAATCAGGTCTTCACTTCTCTGCGAAAAGAGAAAGACACCGACATTGACCGCGACCCATGGCTCATTCGCCATTATCTGCGCGAAGCCAATCCGCAGCTTTCGATCTTCATGGTCGAAAATTACAGCAACGCCACCGGGCAGTTGGAATTCGACAGTTACGTGCTGCTGTTGCTGACGATGTTGCTGGTCATCGTGGCCATGCTGGCGCTTTACTACCTGATCAGCGGCATCACCGATTCGATCCGCCGCGTCACGAAAGGCGCGAAAGCGGTGGCGACCGGCAATCTCGGTTACCAGATCAAGGTCAAGGCAAAAGACGAAACGCGCGTGCTGGCCGAAGCTTTCAACCGCATGGCCGGGCGTTTGCGCGAAATGATCCGCAAGGAAGGCGAGCAGAAACAATTCGAATCGTTCGCCCGGTTGTCTTCGGTGCTGACGCATGACCTGAAAAACCAGATCCTTTCGCTCTCGCTGCTGGTCAACAACATGGAGCGCAAATTCGACCGCGAGGGGTTCAAGGAAGACGCAATGCGCACGCTCTCCGATTCGGTCAACAACCTGCAGAACCTGGTCGCCAAACTCTCCGACCCGCGCACGCCGACCAAGCGCATCCGCGAGCGAGCGAATATCACGTACCTGGTCGAACGCGTTATCCAACGAACGGCGGCGCAGGCCGCCGGCAGATTCAAAGTTTCGTCCGAACTCACGCCCGACATCTTTGCTACGGTGGACGGCAAGGCGGTCGAGCGCGTGATCGAAAATCTGGTGATCAATGCCCTGGAAGCCATGCCCGATGGCGGAGGCTTGCGCGTTGCAACCTGGCAGGACAACGGCAGCGCATTTGTCTCGGTCGCCGACACCGGCAAAGGGATGACCGACGAGTTCATGCGCGAACGCCTGTTCCATCCGTTCGCCACGACCAAGAAGAAGGGCATCGGCCTCGGACTCTATTCGTGCCGCGACATCATCGAACAGCACGGCGGGCGAATTGACGTGGCGAGCAAGGTCAATCTCGGAACCGAATTCAAAATCGTTCTGCCGCTGAAGAATGTGGAGACGAATTCGGGCGAATTGAAGGCGTCGCCAGTTGGTCTGGTGGCGGATTAAGCGGCGTTAGTTCAGGAGTGGTGGAGAGAATGGAAAGCCGGACCATTTCTCAAATCCCTACTCTCAAATTTTCAAGTCTCAAATCCAATCCCCAAGTTGTATGTCTGACGAAACCAAACAAACCGTGCTTGTGGTTGACGACCACGAAGCCGTGAGAAAACAGCTTTACTGGGCGCTCGAAGATAATTATCGCGTGCTCGAAGCGGCCTCGCGTACGCAGGCTCTGGCTTTGCTCGACGCCGAGCCGATTGATGTGGTGCTCTGCGACCTACGTCTGCCGCCGGTCGAATCGGACATCACCGAAGGCCTGGCCATCCTCGAATCGGTGCGCAAACTCAACCCGCTGCTGCCCGTCATCGTCATCACCGGCGACGAAGACCGCGAGACCGCGCTCAAAGTCGTCCAGCGCGGCGCTTACGACCTCTTCTACAAACCGTTCAACATTGACGAAGTCGAGATCATCGTTCGCCGCGCGGCCAACCATTACTCGCTGGAGCAGGACAACCTCAACCTCCGCAGCGAGCTGCGCAAAGGCGGATGGCAGGAAGGGATCGTCGGCTCAAGCCCGGTCTTGCGCCGCATCATTGATCAGGCGCGCGCCGTGGCCGAAACCAGCGCCACCGTCCTGATCACCGGCGAGTCGGGCACGGGCAAAGAGATGCTGGCGCGATTCATCCACAACATCAGCCCGCGCGCCCGCGCTCCGTTCATCGCCTGCAACATCGCCGCCTTGCCTGAAAGCCTGGTCGAATCGGAACTCTTCGGTCACGAAAAGGGCGCCTTCACCGGCGCGAACACTCGCCGCCAGGGACGATTTGAACTGGCCGATACCGGGACTCTGTTTTTGGATGAGATCGGCGAATTAACTCCGGCGATGCAGGTCAAACTCCTGCGCGTGTTGCAGGAGCGCCAGTTTGAACGGTTGGGCGGGAAGCAAGAGTTGACGGTGGACATCCGGGTCATCGCCGCCACCAACCGTGATCTGGAACAGATGGTCGAAACCAATCAGTTCCGCGCCGATCTGTATTACCGTTTGAACATCGTCAACCTGGAACTGCCACCGCTGCGCGAACGCGCCGATGACGTTCCGATCCTGGCGACTCACTTCGCGGCCAAAGCTGCGGCCAAACACAGCAAACAAACGCCGGTCTTCACGCCAGCGCTGGTCAACCGTCTGCTGGCTTATCGCTGGCCGGGCAACATCCGCGAACTCGAAAACGTCATCGAACGCGCCGTGGTCATCAGCCAGACGCCGGTCCTGGATGAAACCGTACTGCCCGACAAGGTGCTCAACCAGGCCAACACCGTTCAGAACACGCCGACACAATCGGCTGTGCCGCAGCTCGAATTGCAAGACGGAATGTTGCCGCCTGACCTGTCGTTTGAAACAGCCATCCAGAACTTCAAACGACAACTGGTGCGCCAGGCGCTGCGCGAATGCAACAGCTCAAGGTCGGAAGCCGCGCACCGTTTGAAGATCAGCCGCCAGTACCTGCACCGGCTGATCAACGAGTTGAACGTCGAAGGATAAAAACAAGCTGTAACAACCAGAAAAGAGGAGCATGCCATGCATCGCAGAAAATTTGTGAGCCTGGCCGGGCTAGGTATTACGGCCGGCGCTTTAACCGATTCCATCATTCCATCCCAAATCGCCACCGCCCAGCAGCGCGCGCCGCGAAATCAGGCGGCCACACAACGGAAGGCGCTGATGAAGGTGGGACACCAGCATTATTCCACGGACGAGAATCTGAGGCTGTTGGCGGCCTTCGGAGTGAATAACATTTGCAGCGCCCTTCCCTCAGCGCGGTTCGACGAGAACTGGTCGGTCGAGGGCCTGACAAAGTTGCGAGAGCGCGTCGAATCTTTCGGCATCAAGCTGGAGATGGTTCCGCTGCCTCTCAGCTCCAGTTACATCACCAGGGCCGAGAACCCGAACATCATGCTGGGCAAAAGCCCGGAGCGGGACCGGGAGATAGACAACGTCTGCCAGATGATCCGCAATACGGCCAAGGCGGGCATCCCCGCGTTGAAATACAACATGAGCATCCTGGGAGTCGTTCGCACCGAATCAACCAAAGGCCGAGGCGGAGCCACGTACAGCACGTTCGTTTACGACCAGGCGAAACAGGAGCCGCCGCTGACCGAAGCCGGCCCGGTCAACGCCGACGAATACTGGCAGCGCATCACTTACTTCCTCAAGCGCGTCATGCCCGTCGCCGAAGAATACAAATTGAGATTGGCCTGCCACCCGCACGACCCAGGGATGCCTCACGACAAAGGCTACCGCGGCGTGCACACAGTATTGGGCAGCGTCGAGGGCCTCAAACGCTTCGTGGACATCGTCCCGAGCAAATATCACGGATTGAACTTCTGCCAGGGCACGGTCTCGGAGATGTTGAAAAAGCCGGGAGAAGAGATTTTTGACGTGATCCGTTACTTCGGTGGCCGGGGCAAAATCTTCAACGTGCATTTCCGCAACATCAGCGGCGGCTTCCTGAACTTCCGGGAGACGTTCATTGATGACGGCGACGTGGACATGCTGAAAGCGATGAGGGTTTACAAGGAGATTGGTTACGACGGGATGATGATGCCGGATCACGTTCCGAGGATTACCGGCGACCCACAGGGGCTTCAGGCGTTTGCTTACACGTTCGGGTATATCAAAGCCCTCATCGCGGCAGTATCCGCTGAATCTTAGCGATGACGAACTGGTTATCGGGAAGTAGAAGATCGAGTTTGGCGGCTTTCAGCTCCAAAGGCATAAGCGATTATGGCTTGGTTAAACCCAGTGCGCGCAAAGGTAATCCAAGAATGCCTATGGAATTTTGCCCGATCCATACCGAAGGAAGATACCAAGCAAGCGTTTCATAACGCCCTCCAGACAAAGGTTGTCGAGCTAGCTGACGAATTCAATCTAAAAGGGATTGCCGAATATTATGTTTACAATTGGCATACGGATGGACGTGTTGGGTTGATAGATGTTGTTTGGGTGGACTACGGGAAACCCTTGATAGCTTTCGAAATAGACGCTGCTACGCGAGTCAAGTCTATTCAGAAACTCTTGGCTTTTGAGGTCTCATCCCGCGTATGGATTTACTATGGGAAAAGAGACGTTACAAATTTACTCAACGAATATGATACAGACGGGTTGATCCAAGTTTTCAATATGCAAGGGGCAAGGCTATTCGATTGAAAAGTTGCAGCGCGTCTTGCGGAAATCAGCAGTCAAAAACCTCCGCTTTCATCTCAAGCCTTCACGCCCGCGCTCACCGTCCACCCGCCATCAACCGTGATCGTCTCACCCGTGATGTAATCCGAAGCGTCCGAAGCCAGAAACACCGTCGCGCCAGCCAACTCTGATGGCACGCCTGGTCGTCCCATCGGAATCACGCTGACCGCGTTGTCGTATAGATCAGGATTCGAGAAGACCGAATCGGTCATCTTCGTCCAGAACCTGCCGGGCGCAATCGAATTGATGCAGATGTTGTCCTTCGCGTGTTCGATGGCCAGCGAGCGTGTCATTTGCCGCAGCCCGCCTTTGCTGATCGCATAAAGAGCGATGTTGGGAACCACGATTTCATAAGCGATGGAGCCGACGTTGATGATCTTGGCTTTGTGCTTTCGATCTGTCTGTCGCTTCATCACGCGCAACGCTTCCTGGCTGGCGAAGAACGCGCCCTTCAAATTGATCGCCAGCAGTCGATCCCATTCTTCGATGGTAAAATCATCAGCAGGCTTGCGGTAATTGATCCCCGCCGCGTTGACCAGAATGTCAAGATGGCCGAAATGATCAGCCGTCCGGTTGACCGCCGCGCGGACGGCTTCGACGTCGCTCACATCCGTCGGCAAGACCAATGCTTTACGGCCAACCGCGCGAATCATCTCCGCCGCGTTCTCAAGCTCCGATTCTGTGCGCGCGGCGACGGCCACATCCGCTCCCGCGTGCGCCAGAGCCAGAGCCAGCGCCAGTCCGAGTCCGCGCCCGCCGCCCGTGACCAACGCTGCGCGGCCATCCAGCCGGAAACTCGGCATCTGAAATTCGCTGTCCAGAGGCATTCGTCGTTCAATGTTCATAGCATCTTCCTTATTGCTTCAATCGCTGAATAACCCATCAACCAGACGATCAGCGCCGCCGCCACCCACAACCCGATCGTCACCCAACGCGACGGCGCGATCTCTTTCGGCAAATGGCGGTGTCGCAGGTAGACCGCGCCGATGCCGATGATCGGCAGCATCATCGCCTGCGCGATTCCGCCGATCCGAACCATCTGAACCGGATCGGTGAGATTCAAAATCAGGATCACCGGAACCACGGTCAGCAGCACGACGAAGCCGTTGCGATAACGCACTCGCGCTGCGGCATCGTCTGAGCGAAACATCCCCATCAACCGGCACATATCGGCGAAGACCCGCGAATTAGCCGCCGTCGCCGCAAAGATCGTCCCGTAAAGCGTGACGATTGCGCCCAGGTAAAACAGCCAGCGCGACCACTCGCCGAGTGTCTGCGTGTAGATGTTCGAGAGCGTCGAGATCATCTCCTCTCCTTTCGGCGCCAGTCCCATTCCGTTGAGCACGCCCGCGCCGAGCAGATAGAACGCGATGGTCGCCACCGTGTAGATGATCATCGAGGCGATGATGTCCGTGTGCATCACGCGAATCCAGCCGCGCGCGCGATGATTCCACCCGGCGGTTCCATCGCGCCGCCCCGCAAACCTCGCATAGCCTTTTTCGACGCACCAGTACGGATACATAAACAATTCGCTCGCGCCGACGCCCGTGATGCCGAAGACAGCTACCGCATCCGCGAAACCCGTGCCTGGCAGCTTGAACTTAAAGCCGTCCCAGAACGCTTCCCACGAAAAATACTGCGGCATCCGGACAAGCAGCAGCGCGGCCAGGAACGTGAGCATCGTGAACAACCCGACCTTCACCATCGCCAACCGCTCGATGCGGTCGTAACCGCCGCCGAGAAGGAGCGCCAGCGTGATGCCCAGGAAGATGAATATCCACACGTTGATCGGGACCGACGGGATGAGCAGGTTCATCACCTGCGACACGCCGCCGAACATCGCGCCGATCTGCATCATCGTCATCAAGGTCATCGCCGCCCACGCCCAGACGATCCAATTCACCTTCGCGCGCGGCCCCGGCACGCGATTGAAACCGGCCAGCCCCGTCTCGCCGCTGGCGATGACGTAACGTCCCAGTTCGGCCTGCACCACGGGTTTGATCAGGCAGCTCAGAACGATGATCCACATCGCGGTGTAGCCGACTTTCGCGCCCAGCGTCGTCGTGGCAATCAATTCGCCGGAGCCGACGATGGACGCGGCCAGGATCATTCCCGGCCCGATGCGTTTAAGCGTGTCGAAGAAAGTCTTCGGCGGTTCGCTCACCTCTTCAGGTCGAAGTTGATAAGGGTCATTGATGCTGGTCATCGGATGTTCAGTCCTCGGCCCTCGCGGGGCTGTCAGTTTCGTGAAGATTTGCGGTTTGGATAAAGAATCGGTTCTACAGCGGCGAGGATTCTACACGTTCGCGGTGTGATTGCGAATGTCGGCGGAAGAAGCGGAGAGATTAAAATAATGGCAAAATTATTCAGTCCAAATCAAACCGCTGGCAGTCTAAAGCAGCGTTAATTAGCGAGAGACGTCTTTGAAATGAATTCCCCGCAAAGTTTTGAGCTTGAATTTAAGGAGGAATCCTATGCCCACGAAGAAAAATGTTTCCGGCGCGCACAAAACCAAACGTTATGTGGCGCTGGCGTTCGTCATAGTGTTAGCCGTGATCGCGTTCAACCGGATGAGCACGTTCGCGGCGTTCAATTTTGAGCAGGACGGCGAACAGCGGAAAGAAGATTATCCGAAAACCACCAGAGACGATTGTTCATACCTGCAAAACCCTGAAAGCTTCAAAGGCGCAATGGCCCGCCACCGCGATCTGGTGTCGCGCTCGACCGAGATGATCAGCCAGACGCTGATCAGCGCGATTGACGAAGCGACCGAGATCGCGCTGGTTCCGCCCCAGGACATTCCGCGTAAAAACTTCATTGACAACACCCTGTTCGACCGGATGGCGAAGGATAACATCCAGTCCGCGCCGCTCTCGACCGACGCGGAGTTCATTCGCCGCGCTTACCTGGACATCACCGGGCGGATTCCGTCGGCGGCTGATGTCACCGCTTTCCTCGCCGACACCAATTCCAACAAACGCGATGCGCTGGTTGACCGGCTGGTCGGCTCGCCGGAATATGTGGATAAATGGACGATGTTCTTCGGCGACCTGTTCGAAATCACCGCCCGTTCGACCAACGTACAGCGTTACAGCGGCGGACGCGACGCCTTTTACAATTACATCAAAAGTTCCATTGCGGCCAACAAGAGCTACGCGCAGATGGCCACCGAGATGATCACCGCCACTGGTGACAATTTCGTTGACGGCCAGAACAACTTCGTCGTCGGCGGCATCGTCCCGATGGGGCCGCAGCAAGACACGATGGATGGCACGGCGGTTAACACCGCCAGCATGTTCCTCGGCATCAACACTCTCGATTGCCTGCTCTGCCACAACGGCGCGGGGCATCTCGAATCAGTCAACTTGTGGGGGGCCGAGCGCACGCGCGCCGAAGCCTGGGGGATGTCGGCGTTCTTTGCCCGCGTTCGCCGCCAGCGCCAGGCGCTGTCGCAACAACCCAATTACGCCAAATACATCGTCTCGGAGAACCCCAACGGCGAATATCTGCTCAACACCGACTCCGGCAATCGCCAGCCGCGCACGCCGACAGGCGGTGTCAACCGGGTTGATCCGAAGTACATCTTCAACGGCGGCGGCGTCAACGCGGGCGAAAACCGCCGGCAGGCCATAGCGCGCCACGTCACGTCCGACACTCAATTCGCGCGCGCGGCAGTCAATTACATCTGGGAGAAGATGATGGTCGAAGGGTTGGTCTCGCCGTCGAACACTTTCGACCCGGCGCGCCTTGACCCGAACGCCCGGATGCCTGAAGGGTGGTCGCTGCAACCGGCGAACGCCGAATTACTCGACGCGCTGGCGCAGGATTTCATCAGGAATGGCCACAACCTCCGCACGCTGATTGCGACAATTGCGAAATCGAGCGCTTACCAACTCTCCTCGCAATATCCGGGCACGTGGAGTCTGGCGCTGGTTCCTTACTACGCGCGCAAATACGTCCGCCGGATGGACGCCGAAGAGATTCACGATGCGATCCTGAAAGCGAGCGGCATCGGCGTTACTTACCAGTTGCGCGACACGCTCAACCAGCCGACCTTCACCGTGAATTGGGCGATGCAACTCCCCGACACGGCAGAGCCGCGCGGGAATGCGCAGACGATCAATTTCCTCAATTCGTTCATCCGCGGCGACCGCGACGTGAAGCCACGTTCGCTGGAGCCTTCGATCCTGCAAGCGCTGAATATGATGAACCATCAACTCGTGATGTCCAGGATTCATAACAACAACGCGGGATCGAACGTCCAGCGGCTGCTCGCCGACGCGAGCCTGACGCCGGCGCAGATCACCACGCAGCTTTACTTGGGCACGCTGTCGCGCAACCCAACGCAATCGGAGTTGGACCGGCTCACGCCGCTCTTCACGTCAATGGGCCGCACACAGGCTGCCGAAACGGTTCAGTGGGCGCTGATCAACAAGATGGACTTCATCTTCAACTACTAGCTCGGAGTTTGGAGTTCCGCCTTCAGGCGGTTTTCTTCACAGCCACAGCAAAACCGCCTGAAGGCGGAACTCCAAACAAAAAGAGGTGAAACATGGCGAATCACACTAAACACGGACACGAATGCGAAGTTTGCAAGCCGCTGCGCGCGGCAAATTCACCGCTGACTGGCCCGGCGCTCGGCCGCCGCAGCTTTTTCAAACTGGCCGGAGCGGGAGTGACCGGATACTTCCTCTCGCCTCTGCTCAAATCTGAAGCTGTGGCCGCGCCCGCAATCGAGCCGCATCTGATCGGCAGAGCCAGGAACTGCATCTTCATTCTGATGACGGGCGCTCCGAGCCACGTTGACACTTTCGACCTGAAGATCGGATCGTGGACTCCCGCCGATTTCAATCCGACCAGCTACAACGGCCTGATGTTCCCGCAGGGATTGATGCCGAGACTGGCCGAGCAACTCAACCGCCTGGCTATCGTCCGCAACCTGCGAGCGCCGGCTCTGGTGCATCCGCTGCAACAGACCTGGGCGCAGATTGCGCGCAGCCCAAGCTCTGCGCTCGGCAAGATCGCTCCGAACGTCGGCAGCGTCGTCTCGCTGGAATTCGAACCGCAGCGCAAACCCAACCAGAAGCTGCCGGTCTTCGTCTCGCTCAACACCGGCGGCCAAGTCGTCGGGCAGGGTTATTTCAACGGCCTGCACGCGCCGTTCGATGTCACCGCTGCGCCGAACGGCATCACCAGCCTCGCCAACCCGGACGGCCAAGTCAGGTTCGAGTCGCGTTACTCGGTCTTGCAGATGATTGATTCCGGCTTGCGGACGAATTCGCCGCTCGGCGACGACGTGACCACGATGGGTGGGTTTTACGAACGCGGCAAGGGAATGATGTACGACCCGACGGTGGACGCCGTGTTCAAATTCACGACCGAGGAGCAGCAGCGCTACGGCGCCAGCGGCTTCGGCAATTCGCTCATAGTCGCGCGTAACCTGGTGAAATCCGATCAGGGCACGCGCTACGTCCAGGTCAACTTCGGCGGCTGGGATCATCACCAGGACATTTACGCGAAAGCCGCGACGCCGAACCAGACCGTTCCCGGCCTCTACAATCAATGCGATGAGCTTGACCAGGGTTTGTCGAATTTGCTCACCGATCTGGCCGCTGCGCCGGGCGTCAACGGCGCCACGCTGCTCGACGAGACGCTGATCGTGGCGATGGGAGAATTCGGTCGCACGGTCGGACCTCTGACCAATCAGGATGGGCGCGACCATTACTTCCAGCACTTCGCCGTCTTCGCCGGCGGCGGAGTCACCGGAGGCCGCGTGATCGGCAAGACGACGGCGGATGGCGGAGGCGTGCAGGAGCCGCAATGGTCGCAGAATCGTCCGGCGCAGTATGAGGACGTGGCGGCGACGATCTATTCGGCGCTGGGCATCAATTATCTGACCATCCGCCGCGACGACCCGTTCGGGCGCGGGTTCGAATACGTGCCGTTCGCCAACGAAGGCGCGTGGTACCCGATCCTCGAACTCTTCAGCCGGTCTGTTGTTCCGAGAACGCCCACTGGTCCCAGAGGTTCCGGCCGCCGAATCTCCTAACCTGTAACTGGCTGGGTTGCTGCCCGGCCAAAAAACTTGAGACCACGGGAGACGGAAGTCACATCAGTTTCCTGTGGTCATTTTTCTTTCGGGCCTTTTTGTTCGTTATCGCGCGATGAAAATCCGCAGGTCTCGGACATTGTTCCCCGTCGGCCCCGTGATGATGGCATCGCCAAGCGCATTGAAGAAATTGAACGAATCGCTGTCGCTCAAATGCTGTTCAGGCGAGACGCCACGCGAGCGGGTGCGCCGCATCGTCTCAACTTCGGCAACCGCGCCATCAGCCGCGCTGTTTCCATCAATCCCATCAGTGCCTGCGCTCAGGGCGACGACGCTCTCTCCATTCAATTCTTCGAGCATTAAGCCCGCGCGCAAGACGAACTCTTGATTGCGACCGCCCTGCCCATTGCCGCGAACAGGACAAATGACTTCGCCGCCCGAAAGCAGACAAACTGTTCTGCCCGGATGTCGTTTTCGCAGCGCCACGATTCGTTCGATGTGCGTGCGCGCCACCTGTTCAACTTCGCCTTCGACTAAATCTTCAGCGACTTCGACCACGCAGCCGAAATCCGACTCGGCGATCTGTCGCGCTTCGAGCAAGGCCTGGCGATTGTCGAGCAGCAGTTGATGCGAATGTCGTGGGGACTTTTCGCCGGCCTGCGGAAGATCGGGCAATGAGCTGGAAGCGATCAAAGCTGCGATGTGAGACGGAAATTTGCTGAGCAGATCGTAACGCGCGACGATGCGGTCGAAATCATTCCGCGTGACATTGCCAGGCAGGGTCGGGCCGGAAGAGACAGTGGACAGATCATCGCTGTTTACATCCGAAACGTAGAGCGAAATCTGGCGCGAACGCGGCGCCGACGCCGCCAAACGCCCGCCTTTGACCGCCGAAAGAAAACGCCGCACGACGTTCATCTCGCCAATCACTGCGCCGCAACCGACCAGCGCACGGTTGATCGTTTGCAGATCGTCGAGAGTTACGACCGGATCAATTGGTCGTTCAAACAGCGCAGAGCCGCCGCCGGAAATCAAAAACAGCGCCAGCGTCCTTTCAGCGTCATTTGCGCGCAGGATTTCCAAAGCTCTCGATGCGGCTTCGATGCTTCCGATGTTGGGCAGCGGATGGCCGCCAATGATCACTGGCAAATATTGCGGCAACGCCCCGATCACTGCGTTGGTCGCCACCAGACCATCGCTGATCCGATCATCCAGAACTTCTTCGACCGCCCGCGCCATCGGAACGCTCGCTTTGCCGATGGCGATGACGACGACGCGTTTGAACTGCGCCAGATCAATCTCTTCTTCGCCGATCACAAGCTGGTCGCCGTTCAGCCGAACATCTCCGCGCACGACCGACTCGACATCAATCGCCGTCAGCGTGCGATGAAAGATTTCGAGCGCGATGTTTCGCAAATCCGAGGTTGAATTCATGGTGTTAAATGAAGCTCGCATCAAGTCAGTACCGCGAGCGGTAGCGAGCGTGACTTCATCAGTCGGCTATTGATCGAGTCACGCTCGCTACCGCTCGCGGTACTGATTATGATCGTTTCGCCAGCGCCAGTCGCAAGCCGAGCGCGATGAAGACGCCGCCAGTCAACCAACGCTGCATTTGCGCGAAGGCCGGGCGCTGTTTCAACGCTTCCCCGATTCGCCCGCCGAGCAGCGCGACGACGATGTTGACCAACGTTCCAGAAACGTTGAACAGAAAGCCCAGAAAAATTATCTGCCAGGCGATTGAGCCGTTTTCGGCTTTCGCAAACTGCGGAAGGAAAGCGAGGAAGAACAACGCGACTTTCGGGTTGAGCACGTTGGTTACGACGCCCTGATAAAAAATGCTCGACAGGCTGGCCGGTTTCAATTCAGACTGCTGCTCGAATTGCGACTTGCTTATCAGCGCGCGCACACCCAGATAAATCAGATAAACCGCGCCCGCATACTTCACCACGTCGTAAGCGACCGCCGAAGACATCAGCAGCGCGGACAATCCGAAAGCCGCGGCGAAAGTATGCGCCAGACAGCCTGCGCCGATGCCGAGCGCGGAGACGACCCCGGCCTTCTGCCCTTGTCCCACGCTTCGCGCGATGACATAAAGCATATCCGGCCCCGGCGTCAGGTTGAGCGCTAAGGTCGCGGTCATAAACACGATCAGATTGGCCGGATCGGTCATTGCCGCTCCTCCGGTTTCGCATCCCACCATTCGCTCGCCAGCATTCCGTAAACCACCAGATCAACAAAATGGTCGTAAAGCCATTCCGCCTCTCGCTGAACGCCTTCCTGCTTGAAACCCAGCCGCTGTGGGATGGCGCAGCTTTTCGTGTTACCGGTAGCGCATCGAATCTCGATGCGATTCAGCCCAAGTTCGCTGAAAGCGTAATCAACCATCGCGCGACAGGCTCTGGTCATCACGCCTTTCCCCTGACGCCCGGAGGCGAGCCAGTAACCGATGTGCGCGATACGGTTCTGCCGGTCAATGAAGTTGTAACTGATCGCGCCGATGACCTGGCCGTTATCCCAAATGCCAGCCACCAACGCTTCGCCATTGGCAAATTCGCCGAGAGATTTTTTGATGAAGCTTCTGGTGTCGTCCGCCGAGACGCTCACATCCAGCCAGGGCAGCCATTCGCGCAGGTATTGGCGGTTTTGATCAACGACTGCGAACACCGCTTCGGCGTGGCGTTCTTCGAGCAGCCGCAACTCCAACCCGTCATCGAGTTTCAAACTGAACACGATTGCGCTCCTTTCATCTCGTTGTCTTGTTAGTGAATCGAAAGCTGTGCTAGCTTTGCCCCGTCGCATTGTACCGCAACCTTCTGCGTGAAGCGCGCGCTTGGACGGTTTTCAAGGAGATCTTATGAACCTGGTATTCATCCGGTTGTTCCTCTTTTGTCTGCTGCTCTTGCCAGGCTGCGTCGCGGACAATTCTGATGGCGGACAAAAACCAAAATCGGATTTGGCCGCGACTCCGAGCGAGGATCAGTTCACAAAGCAGCGACTGCGAATGGTCGAGCGGCAGATCAGAGCACGCGGGATTCGAGACCAGGCCGTCCTCGATGCTCTGAGGAAAACGCCGCGCCATCGCTTCGTGCCCGAAACTTACCGGCATCAATCTTACGAGGATCATCCGCTGCCGATCGGGCAAAACCAGACAATCTCGCAGCCATTCATCGTGGCTTACATGACCGAAGCCGCTGAGATTTCGCCAGAAGATAAAGTCCTGGAGATCGGAACCGGCTCCGGTTATCAGGCCGCGATCCTGGGCGAAATTGCCAAAGAGGTCTACAGCATCGAGATTATTCCTGAGTTGGCCGAACGCGCTCGACTGACGCTCGGCGAATTGGGCCACAAGAACGTTCAGGTCAGAGCAGGTAATGGTTATCTGGGCTGGCCTGAACACGCGCCGTTTGATGCGATCATCGTCACCGCCGCGCCGGATGAGATTCCGAAGGCGTTGGTGGAACAGTTGGCGGCGCCTGGGAAGATGGTGATCCCCGTGGGCGTTGGAGACCAGGAGATGGTGATCATCACGAAGACGAAGGATAGGGTGGTCGAGAAGAGAACGATGCCTGTCCGGTTCGTGCCGATGACCGGAAAGCCGAAGCAATGACAGAGAGAACAGGTTATTTATGCTCAACGTGAATGTCGCAGAACTAAAGCTGGATGAAGATTTCGATAGCGAGTTGTTGGCTCTAGCCGCCGCCGGCAAAGCTCAGTTGCCGGAAATTGATTTACCGGAGTCGTTCTGGGAAATGCCGTCGCCGGAAGTTCCGTTGGACAAAATCGTAGCCACGTTGCGATCAAATCGTGATGAAGAATAAAGCTGCCTTCCTTCACTTGAAAATGCTCTCCTCTACCATCTTCGCCGTCGGCTCCGAAAACCCCGTCAAGATCAATTGCGTCGCCGAAGCCATCGCCGAATTCTGGCCCGGATCAAAAGCCGTCGGCGTCCGCACGGAATCCGGCGTCAGCGCGCAACCGCAATCCGATCACGAAATGCTCACCGGCGCTCTCAACCGCGCCCTGCAAGCTCTCGACAAAATTCCCGAAGCGCATTTCGGCGTCGGCGTCGAAGGCGGCGCGCTCGATACCGGCGAGGGGATGTGGGCTTACGCCTGGGTGGTGATTGTTGATCGGGAAGGGCGCGTGGGCTACGGCCAGACGGGACGGTTTATGTTGCCCGAAGCTGTGGCTCGATTGGTTCGAGAGGGAATGGAATTGGGCGAAGCGGATGATCGGGTTTTTGGCCGAAGCAATTCGAAGCAGCAGGAGGGAGCGATCGGGATTCTGTCTGGCGGCCGGATCACGCGGTTGCAGCTTTACAAACCCGCTGTGACCTTCGCGTTGCTACGATTCGTTCATCCGGAATTTTATTGCGATGTTTGAACGGTGGGCGCGGCGCTGACCACTCCCAGCAAAGACTTGACAGTAACCATCAGGCTCTGCCGGTCATTGCTCGATTTGTCGATGAAACGGTCTATGCCGGCGTTCATCTTTTCGTTCAAATTGTAATCGTTGAGATTCGCGCTGAGCGCGACGATCGGGACGCTGGAGATTTTGCCTCTTTGACGGCGCAACAGACGCGCCAGTTCGACGCCATCCAAAATGGGCATGTTCAGGTCGGTGATGACCAGATCGGGCTGGTGGGCCATCGCCTGCAGATAACCTTCGTCGCCGTCGCGCGCGGTGACTACGACAAAACCTTCCAGTCGCAACAACTCTGTCAGGGTGATTCGCAGATTTTGGTCGTCTTCGACGACGAGAATTTTGTACCTACGGTTCGACATAAGATTGTCCTCCCGATTCTTCACATTGGTCAGACCCATTGATTTGGACCTAATTACGCCAGTTTCTCCAAAGCCGGTGACCGCATAGGGTTGTGTGGCTGATTAGGCAACGAATGTGCCAGTTGCCTGTTTCCCCTGGCGCCCAGGAGACCTGTGAAGAAATCATTTGACTTAGCTTTAATCTGTTCCGAAACGATGCGCTACAAGGCGGTTGGCTGAGTGTAATCTTTTAGTGCGGACGCAATTTCCAAGTGTTCACTCTTTACACACTTTGAGGTGAAATTTTCTCTTTGATGAAGCGAAGATGCCATCAATAATAAAAGCCACAAAGGGTGGGTAGTCACGATGAGCCATAAACTTCTCGTACTTTCGCGCCTCTTTGTGGCTTTCGCGAGATCGGCGAATTGGGCTGGCGCCAATGTGCCATTTATTCAATAGCCGACCGACTTACCGTCCGCTCGCGGGTCGCTGCCGCCCAATCTTATGCCTGTCTTATCTTCGATCATAATTCCTTCGGCATCGCCCATGAAACGCGGCGAGGCGAATTTGTGCCCCATCGCTTTAAGTTTGTTCAGCACATCCGGCGCCAGACCGTGAGCTTCATAAGCGATCTCATCCGGCATCCATTGGTGGTGCACACGCGGCCAATCAATCGCCTGTTGAATGTTCATCCCGTGGTCAACGATGTTGATGATCACCTGGGTGACAGTGTTGATGATCGTCGGGCCGCCGGGGCTTCCGACCGCAAACCACAGCTTGCCGTCTTTCAAAACAATCGCCGGCGTCATCGAAGAGAGCGGTCGTTTGCGCGCCGCGACTGCGTTCGCTTCGCCCTGAATCAGGCCGTAGGCGTTGGGCGACCCGGGCTTCGGCGCGAAATCGTCCATCTCGTTGTTGAGCAGAAAACCAGCGCCTTCGACGGTGATCTTGCTGCCGAAACTGAGATTCAGCGTGTAGGTGTTCGACGCGACGTTGCCCTCTTTGTCCACGACGGTGAAATGCGTAGTCTCTTCGGATTCGTAAGGCGCCGGGTCGCCGTTCCTGATCTCCTGCGAAGTCGAAGCGCGATCAGGGTCAATCGTCGCGGCGAGTTTGTCGGCGTACTTGCGCGAAGTCAGACCGGCGACTGGCACTTTGACGAAATCCGGATCGCCGAGGAATTGCGCGCGGTCGGCGAACGCGCGGCGCATCGCCTCGACCATCAGGTGGACGGCCTGCGACGATCCCGCGCCCATTGATTTCAGATCGTAGCGTTCCAGGATGTTCAACATTTCGATCATCGCCACGCCACCAGAAGACGGCGGCGGCATCGTGATGATCTCGTGGCCACGATAAGTCGCTCGCAGCGGTTCGCGCTCGACGGCTTTGTAATTCTTCAGGTCTTCAACCGTCATCCAGGGTTTGCCATCGCCAGCCGCGCGCCGCATCGCCGCTTCGATCAACTGCGCGGTCTTGCCTTCGTAAAATTCGCGCGGCCCCTGTTTGATCATTCGCGCAAAAACATCGGCGAGTTCCGGCTGGCGGAAAATCTCGCCGGTCTCGTATGGCTTGCCGTCGCGCAAGAAGATTCGTTTCGTTTCGGGATAACGCGACAGTCCCTGGCTCGATCCTTTCAAGCTGCGTTCAAGCTGATACCAGACCGGAAAGCCATCGGCGGCCAGTTTGCGCGCAGGCTCGGCGACATCAGCCCATTTCATCGTGCCGTATTTTTCGAGCGCATAAGCCAACCCGGCGACAGTGCCTGGCACGCCAGCCGCCGCATGGCCGTAGGTCGAAGACTCTTTGATGTATTCGCCTTTCTCGTCCAGGTAGACGTTGCGATGCGCAGCCGCCGGTCCCATCTCGCGGTAATCAATCGCCGTCGCCTTACCGTTGGCCAATCGAATAACCATAAACCCGCCACCGCCCAGATTGCCCGCCGAAGGCCAGACAACCGCGAGCGCCAGGCCGACTGCGACAGCGGCGTCAACGGCGTTGCCTCCGCGTTTCAATACGTCAACGCCGGCTTGCGAAGCGATTTCGCTCACCGACGAGACCATCCCGTGTTTGCCGCGAACGGGTGGGCGCGAGGCGGCCTGCACAGGTCGCGACAGGTCAAAGCGCGCTGTTGTGGGTGCGAGCGCGAGCAACAAAGCGAAACAAAGCGCGTATGCGAGAAATTTTTTGAGTTGCATAGTGAGAGTAGGAACCGGTTGGAGGTTAGTTGTTTTGCTCATCCGAACGACCGTTACGGCTGCTGATGTAACGTTCGACTACATCAATGAAAATGTTCAGGCGGTCGTTGGTTTCGACTATCCGCTGGTCGGTCTTCGATTGAATTTCAGTCAGTTTACCAAGCATCGTAAAGCTCGCAATCGTAGCTTCGGTCAACTGTTTCAACTGATTCTGGAACTCAAGCTGAACGGCGCCGACCTGCTTCAATTGATTTTGAAACTCGATCTGAGTCTCTTTGAGTTGTTGAATGTCAGCGGCGAACTGCGCCTGCTGCTCGACGACGAAATTGATGGCTCTCTCTATATTTTCGTTAGTCATAGCCCCTCCGGGTTTTGGCCATTGGTAAAGATTCGGCCAATGCTAATGCTTCAGACATCAGGTAATCAACCGCGCTATCGCGGATACAGCCGGAAAAACAACGCTTCGATCTCATCCGTCCGTTCCTGCCCGCGCGTGATCAAATCCGTAATCTCCGCCCGTTGCCGGCGGTTGAAGTCCTCGTCGTTGATCGTCAGCAAGTTGGCCAGCACGTTGTAAGCTGCGCCGCGCATCGCGGTCATCGCCAGTTGCGCGCCCGTCGCCAGATCGGCGAACGCGCTCGGATTGCCGATCTCGGTCAATTCGCTGAGCAACTCCAGGACTTCCATCGTGTTCTGCGCAATCCGCAGCGGCGCAGCGATGGCGTTCTTCGTCGCCTGTTCGAGCGCAATCGTGCGCGCGAGTTTATCGGCTTCGGTCTCGCGCGGCAGCGCAATCGCGTCAACCACCTGCCGGCGGCTTTCGGCCTCTTCCTTCATCGCGCGGCGCAACTCGGCGCTCAATTGTCCGAGTTGGTCGAGCACGCTGATCGCTTCTTCCTCGAACGACTTTTTCTGGCTGATGGTCAGGTTGCAAACCATTTCGCCCAACGCCGCCGCCAGCGCGCCCACGTAGGCCGCGACGCTGCCGCTGTCAGGGATCGGCGCGCCCGAGGCGAGTTCTTCGACGAAAGCGTCGAACGCTGTCGTCTGCGGCTCGGCCTTGACGAGTTGCAACCGGCCTCTTCGCTCGACCTTCTGCCTGTTTTCAGCTTCGTATTCTTCTCCGCCTTCCGGCTCGATCTTCGACAACTCAGCCGCCAACCGTTTTTCCAGGATCAGTTCCTCGCTGAAGTTTTCGAGTTGCATGTAAAACTCGCTGCACGCGTCGAGCGCGGCCTGCGGGATGAGGCCGACGATCTCGCTGCCGGCGACGGCGACGCCGTAGCGCGCGGCTTCGCGTTTGACCATCTCGAAGGCGCGGTGGATCGGCGTGTGTTCGTAATTGACCAGATTCATCGAGACCTGCGCCTGGCCGCGACTCTTGAGTTCCATCGCCAGCGCCTTGACGTAGAGCAATCCGCCATCGCTGCCGCGCACCGCTTTGGCGATCTTCTTCGCCACAGCCGGGTCGTCGGTCGTCAGATTGATGTTGAAGGCGACCAGCGGCAGCCGCGCGCCGACAGCCATCGCTCCGGCGGTCGGATGAATGCGGCGCGTGCCGAAATCGGGTTTGCGGTCGGGATCGCTTTCGATTGAATCACGGATGGCCTCAAATTCGCCGCGCCGCACGTTGGCCAGATCAACGCGGTCACCGCGCGTCGCGGCTTTTTCGTAAAGATAGACCGGGATGTCCAACTCGTTCGCGATCCGTTCGCCGGCGTGGCGCGCGATCACCACGCATTCTTCCATCGTCACGCCCCTGATTGGCACGAACGGCAACACGTCGAGCGCGCCCATTCGCGGATGTTCGCCATCGTGCCGGTTCAGGTCAATCAGTTCTATGGCCGTCGCGGCGGCGCGCACTGCGGCCTCGACGACGACTTCCGGCTCGCCAGCGAAAGTGATCACGGAACGGTTGTGATCGGCGTCCATCGTGTAATCGAGCACAACCACGCGCGGAACCGCAGCGACGGCTCTGGCGATCAGTTGGATTTTCTCTCGATCGCGGCCTTCGCTGAAGTTCGGGATGCATTCGACGATCTTTTTCATAGTTTTGCCTGGCCACGAATTGCGGGCGCAGTCGTGAAAACCACGGCCGCAGGCTTGCGGAAGAACCCCGGCGCCAGTAACCTGCCTGGAAATCTTCCGCGCCGCAGTTCGGTAAATCGCGGCTCATCGCTTTTCAAAGTTGCTTCGAAGCTCTGGAAACTGAAAAAGCCTTCTGTGACTTGGGCGTAGTTTAGCTCAACTGTCAGGCGCGGGAAATCAAACTTTTAAGAGGAGCTTAGGAGAAATGGCATCTTCCGCCGTCTCACATTCCCCGCATTCGGCGGGCGCGGCAGTGCGCGATTACAAAATCTGGCAGGTCATCGGCGCTTCAGCGGCAGGCACAATGATCGAATGGTACGACTTTTACATCTTCGGCAGCCTGGCCGCGACCATCTCACCGCTGTTTTATCCCGGCGGCAATCAGACGCTGGCCTTGATCGCTTATCTTTCGACCTTCGCCGTAGGTTTTGTCGTGCGGCCTTTCGGCGCAATCTTCTTCGGGCGCATCGGCGATCTGGTCGGGCGCAAATACGCTTTTCTGGTGACGTTGCTGATTATGGGCGGAGCGACGGCGATGATTGGGATTCTGCCGACATACGGAACAATCGGTGTGCTGGCGCCAATTGCGTTGATTGCGATCCGCATATTGCAGGGGCTGGCGCTCGGCGGCGAATACGGCGGCGCGGCTGTTTACGTCGCCGAACACGTGCCCGACGACAAACGCGGCTTTTACACCAGCTTCATCCAGATCACGGCGACGCTCGGATTGTTCTTTTCGCTGGCGGTGATTTTGGGCGTGCAATCGGCGCTGAGCAAAGAAGCTTTTGCCGCATGGGGATGGCGCATCCCATTTCTGATCTCGATCTTTCTGGTCGGCCTGTCGCTTTACATCCGGTTGCGGATGAAAGAGTCGCCGATCTTTCACCAACTCAAAAAGGAAGGCAAAACCTCTGACACGCCGCTCAAAGACAGCTTCGGCAACAAGCGGAACTGGAAAGTGATCCTGATCGCGCTGTTCGGCGCGACCGCCGGCCAGGGCGTGATCTGGTACACGGGACAGTTTTACGCGCTCTTTTACCTGCAAACCATCCTGAAGGTGAACGTGCGCACGGCGAACATCATCGTCGCTGCGGCGTTGTTGCTCGGAATGCCGCTGTTTGTCTTCTTCGGCTGGCTTTCGGACCGCATCGGGCGCAAGAAGATAATGATGGCGGGCTGTTTGTTGGCAGTGTTGTGCTATTACCCGATCTATCGCGCGATGCAGAGCGCGGCAGGCAACAACGTGGTCGCGGTGCAATCGGCGAAGAATCCCGTGACGGGCGAGATCAAGCTGGCGCCACAAACCGTGGATGCGAGTGGTTCGCTCACGCCCGCGCCCGAAGCCGCTTCGCCGAACCTGACGATGCTCACCTTGCTCGTGTTTTTGCAGTTGATCTTCGTGACGATGGTTTACGGGCCGATTGCCGCCTATCTGGTCGAAGCATTCCCGGCGAAGATTCGTTACACGTCATTGTCATTGCCTTACCACATCGGCAACGGAGTCTTCGGTGGATTACTGCCGCTGATTGGGCTGATGATCTGCGCCTCGACGGGCAATATCTATGCGGGTCTGATCTATCCGATTGCTGTAGCCACAATCACCTTGATCGTTGGCTCGATTTACCTGAAAGAGACCAGGCACGTGAGGATCTGGGACGAGTTGGAAGCGGCGAGGACGGAGGCTGCAGATTGATTTATAGCATCCTGACTTCGTGAAAGAAAAATTGTCAGCGTAAAACCGCGCAAACAGCGGGCATTAGCTCCAGTCTCTAAGGTGATTGAAATTGATAACGTCAATCCCCAGACTTTGAAGATATTGCGAGAGACGATATTCGGCGGTGAGAATCAAGTAGTTTTCCCTGGCGAGATTTGCCATTACTGCGTCAGTGAGGCCGAACCTGACGAACTCCTGACTTTTTGCGGCCTCAGCGCTCGGAATATGGCATTCCTCAAGAATGTTTATTCCGGCAGCGAAAACGCCGAACAAACCTTCCTTCAGGTCAGACCGAAGTTGGCCGGCAAGATTACTGGTTTCGGTCAGTATGTTCGGCGTCGTCACTACTTTGGTGAACAGCCCGAGCAGCCTGACCAACAAGTCGAAGTCCTCTACCGTAAACACCTCCGTGCGCTTGAATCGCGCAATCAGGTCTTTACGGAAGGACCCGACAAAGTAAAGAAGCAGGAGGTTGGTGTCCACCAAAACACCTGACCGTTGATGGCGCTCGATCAACTGTAACGCGTATTCGTTCACGCTGCCTGAGCCTCCCTGATTTTCATTGAGACGAATTCACCGGTATCGGCATCTATCTTAATGGCCTTGTAGATGCGCACAGGCGTTTTCAGCGCGGCGCTAAGCTGCTGAAACTGATTTCCGGGATGGGAAGAAGGCAAGACTGAAAACCCCAAAGTTATAAGCCAGTATTTTCCGTCCTCTGAACGTTCAACTTCTTCCAGCAATAGATCGGAAACAGGCTCGGCATAAAAATTCTTCAGGCTGTCAACGGCTAAGGCAATCGCTTTTTTTACGTCAATCATAATTTCCCCTTTCTGTTGAAAGTTATCCGGCAGGCAAAGGGTAAATCACTTCAAGATCACTCACAACCTCGGCGACTGCGATTACGAGCCGGCTCCTTTTTCTACGCTAATATTTGCTTCACGGCTTCCCCGTGAACGTCGGTCAACCGGAAATAGCGCCCCTGAAATTTGTAGGTCAGCCGCGTGTGGTCAATGCCGAGGCAGCGCAGGATCGTCGCGTTCAGATCGAAGACCGAGACCGGATCGCGCGCGATGTTGTAGCTGTAATCGTCGGTCTCGCCAATCGTGACGCCCGGTTTGATCCCGCCGCCCGCGAGCCACACGGTGAAGCAGCGGGGATGATGGTCGCGTCCGTAATTGTCCGCCGTCAGCCGGCCCTGCGAATAGACCGTCCGACCGAATTCTCCGCCCCAAACGACCAGCGTCTCCTCGAGCATCCCGCGCTCCTTCAAATCCGCGATCAGAGCCGCTGTCGGTTGATCGGTGTCGCGGCATTGATTGGTGATCTGGCGCGGGCAGTTACCGTGTTGATCCCAGCCGCGATGGAAGAGTTGGATGAAGCGCACGCCGCGTTCGGCCAGCCGCCGGGCGAGTATGCAATTCGCCGCAAACGTGCCCGGCTTGCGCGCGTCAGGGCCGTAACGTTCAAAAGTCTTTTCAGGCTCCTTCGACAGATCGGTCAATTCGGGCACTGAAGTTTGCATCCGGTAAGCCATCTCGTACTGCGCCACACGCGAAAGGATTTCAGGATCGCCGAATTCATCGGCGTTCTTCTGATTCAGCTTCGCCAGATCATCCAGAAAACGTCGCCGAACTTGATCATTCACGCCAGGAGGGTTCGACAGGTAGAGTACCGGATCGGCGCCGTTGTGAAACTTCACGCCTTGATAGCGCGACGCCAGAAAGCCGCTGCCCCACAAACGGTCGTACAACGGCTGATCGCCGGTGTTGCCCGTCCCTAACGAAACCATCACGACGAAGGCTGGCAAATCGCGGTTCTCGCTGCCAAGTCCGTAAGCGATCCACGATCCCATGCTCGGACGCCCCGCGAGCTGAAACCCGGTGAGCGAGAACGTGATCGCCGGGTCGTGGTTGATCTGTTCGGTGTGCATTGACCTGATGAAGCTCAAGGAGTCAACGATCTTCGCCGTGTGCGGCAACAACTCGCTCAGGTACGCGCCCGATTGTCCGCGCTGCGCGAACTTGAAGATCGAAGGCGCAGTTGGCCAGGACGATTGAAACGCAGTCATCCCGGTCAATCGCTGTCCCATCCGGATTGATTCGGGCAGGTTCTGTCCGCGATATTTTTCAAGCCGCGGCTTGGCGTCGAAAAGATCGAGTTGTGACGGGCCGCCGGATTGGAACAGGTAGATCACTCGCTTCGCTTTCGGCGTGAAATGAGGCAGACCTGGCAATGGGCCATCGCTTTGCGGCAAGGCGGCGCCAAAGCCATTTTCTTTGAGCAGAGTCGCCAACGCCGCCGCGCCGATGCCCGAACCGCACAGGCCGAAGAAATGGCGGCGAGTCAGGAGCAGGTTGTTCTCAGTAATCGGATTCATATCATCACGGCAATCTAAAACAGCTCCTTCAAACTCACGTTGGCGGGCTTGGTTTGATCAGCCGATTTCAGAAACGAGACCAGGTCGAGCAGTTGCTTAAACGAATATCTCGAAGCGTAATCGCCCGGCATCGCGGAGGTGTTCAGCTTTTCGACCTTCGCCACTTCCGATTTCGCAAAAGCGCGCGAAACCGGCGGCAGGGACGAAGTGTCGTAAAGCCTGATCATCGTCTCGTTCTCATCCCGCTTCACTCCGACGAACTTCTCGCCGCCACGAGTCGTGACGGCGATCATCGCGTATTTTTCGTCAATGCGGCTGTGCGGCGCGACGATGCTTTGCAGAATCTCGCGCGGCGGCCGGTTGGCGAGGGCGGTCAAATCGGGACCGATCCTGCCTCCGCGTTCTTGCACGCTGTGGCAGACGCGGCAATTTTGTATCTCGGCTGAATCGAAGAAAAGCAAGCGCCCGGCTTCGGCGTCTCCGCGCAAATCGGAAGAGTCATTGGTTACGACGTTTGATGGCGCGGTTTCAACTGGCGGTTTCGGCGCGGCTTCGGGCTGCGGCGCTGGGGTGTTGAGATGCGGGTCAGCGACTGGAGCTGGCTGGCCGCTTTCCGGTTTCGCCGCGCCTTTGCTAGGCGACAGCGAGATCAAGTAAGCGACGAGTTGTGTGATCTGCTGTTTGTTCAAACTGCTTTTGAACGCGGGCATGATCGTGCCGGGAACGCCTTCTGTAATCAGCAGCGTCAGATATTCCGGGCTGAATTCGCGGCCACGAAGTTTGGGTCCCCCTCCGCCGATGCCTTCGCTGCCGTGGCAGTAACTCATCCCGCACGAGCCAGAGTAGACTCGCTTGCCCGCCTCGATTTGAGTCCTGACATTCGGAGTTTGCGCCGATCCCAGCGGAAGATCAGAAATCAAAAGACAAAAGGCAGAAAGCAAAAGCAGCGAGGCCAGGCTGCGGCGAAGAATGGTTCTCGATCTACTTTCCATTGCCAGCCGCTCCTTTGTTCGCAGTTTCAGGCAGAGCGAAAACGACCAATGTTGACGCGCGTTCGGGCAGCTTATCCGCCGATTCGGGCCAGAGCAGTGGAACCAGTCCGCTGAGCAGCGATCCCATTCCGGTTGGAACCGCGACGTATTGGCGACCGTTGACGGAGTAGCTGATCGGCGAGCCGCTCATCCCCGCGCCAGTATTGAACGACCACAGCTTCTGGCCTGTTCGGGCGTCGAGCGCGAAGGCATTGCCTAGCACGTCACCGCTGAAGATCAGGTCGCCGCCAGTGGCGAGCAGCGACGCCAGGTTCATGTACTTCGTGTCGTACCGCCATTTGCGTTCGCCGGTCAGCGGATCGAAGGCGTTGATGTGACCGTAGGCTGGTTTGTCTTTGGGCGGCTTGAAATCCATGCTGCCGCCGAACAGCGGCTGGCCTTCTTTGATCTCCAGCTTCTCTGGCTTGATGATGTTACACATCTCCCAGCCGATGTTGTACCACCACGTGGTGCGAGGGCTGTAAGCCGAATGGTCGTAGTTGCGCCCGCCACCGGCGCTCGGACAGACAAAAGTCTCTTTGTCCGGCGGCACGGGCTGCATCCCGACCGGGCGGCCATTCTTATCAACGCCTTTGAGCCAGGTCAGGATGTCAACGTGCGGCCAGGCGCTCAGATACTTGCCCGTCGCGCGATCCAACACCCAGGTCATCCCGCCTTTGTTCGCGTGCACCAGCAGCTTCTGCTTCTTCCCGTCTTTCTCGTAATCAACCAGCACGCACTCGAACGCCGAGTCGAAGTCGTACATATCGTGCGGAACTTCCTGGTAGTGCCACTTCAATTTGCCAGTGTCGGGATCGAGCGCGATGATCGAGTTGGAGTAGAGGTTATCGCCCGGACGAAATTCGTCGTAAAAGTCCGACGAGGGATTGCCCACGCCCCAATACAACAGATTCAATTCGGCGTCGTACGAGCCGACCAGCCACGTTGGAGCGCCGCCGTATTTCAACATCCTCGGATCCCAGGTTTCAGAACCCGGCTCGCCCGGCGCCGGGATCGTGTAGAAGCGCCAGACGTGCTTGCCCGTCTTCGCGTCGTAAGCGTTCAGGTAGCCGCGATGAGCGTGTTCACCGCCCGTGCCGCCGACGATCACCTTGTCCTTCACAATCAATGGCGCCGAGGTGATGTTGCAGCCGCACTGCCGCACGTCTTCAACCTCGACATCCCAGATTTCCTGGCCCGTCTTCGCGTCGAGCGCGACCACGTGGTTGTCGAGCGTGCCGAAATAGACTCGGCCGTAAGCCACGGCCAGCCCTCGCGATCCCGGAGTGTAGGGGATAGACATCTTCGGCAGTTTGTAAAAGTAGCTCCAGAGTTTTTCGCCCGTCGCGGCGTTGATGGCGAAGATGCGGTTCATCGGCCCCATCAGGTACATCACGCCGTCAACGACAATCGGGGTCGCGTTCAACCCGCCCTGCAATTCGCCGGTGTGAAACATCCAGACAGGGATGAGTTGTTTGACGTTTTCGCGGTTGATCTGATCGAGCGCGCTGAACCGGTGCGCGCTGTAATTGCCCCCGTAACTCATCCAGTTCTGCGGCTCTTTGTCCGAGTTGATCAGGCGGGGCCACGAAGGCTCTTGCGCCAAAGCCGCGCTCGCCAACGCGGCCATCAGAAGGGAAGAGAGAACAGTGTGAAGCCGGAGATGAAGCCGTGTCAGTCGCCACATCATCGCTGAATCCTTTCGTTCCTGGTTGTAGTGATGTTGATCGTGAAATGATCGTTATTCGAGAAACGCCGCTTACTTTACCTTTGAGGCCGTTATTTGACAATGAAGAGCGATTGATGTTCCTGGGATGGGCGATTGAAGATATTGGTCAAGAAGAGTGTTGAAAACGGCTGGCGTTTGTTCATTGGTGAAGGGGCTTAAGATTTCGCGCGGAGAAAACCATAGCGCAGGCTGCGTGAGTGCGCGAGGGCTCAGGCGAGAGGCTCGGCGAGGGAGCGGCGCAAACCCAGCGCTTTGCGCCACCCTCGCTGAGCCTCTCGTTACATCCGAATTGAAGATCGAGGAAAATATGGGCCCCGAGCCTCGATCTTCGATCCTCGGCTGTTACCTGCGAACGCGCACCAACCGCCATTGCTGGTTGTGGCCGTTATGGCTGTTGAACTGCTGAATCTGCACTCCGTCGTTGGGCAAGCTGTTGGGGATGTCCAGCGACTTGTTGTTGTCAACGGAGATGATCCTGTACCAACCGTTGGCCACCGGCGACAGCCGCCATTGCTGATTGGTCCCGCCGTGATCGGTGTACTGTTGAATCTTGACGTGGTTGGCGTCAGAACCATTCGGTATGTCCAGCACTTTGCCGCTGCAGCCGACGACGATCTTGTAATAGCCATTGGCGTTCGGGACAAAGGTGAACATCTGGTTGACCCCGCCGTTGTCGGTGAACTGCTGCAAGATGGCGTGGTTGTCCGTGGCGAAGTCCGGCATGTCCAGCACCTTGCCGGTCGCGCGCGAGACGACCTTGTAAACCGGCGTGACGGGGATCAACTGCCATTGCTGGTTGACGCCGCCGTGATCGGTATACTGCTGAATTTTAACGCCGTTGGCGGTGTCGCCGTTCGGCACGTCCAGCACTTTGCGGGTCAAACGCGAAACGATCTTGGTGTAACCGCCGGCCAGTTGCACCAACTCCCACTGCTGGTTTAATCCGTTGTGTTCGGTGAACTGCTGGATGACGACGTTGTCGCTGAACGAAGCGTCGGGGATGTCCAGCGCCTTGCCGCTCCAGCGCGAGATGATCTTGAAAAAGCCGCCGCTGACCGGCTCCAATCGCCATTCCTGGTTGACGCCGCCGTTGTCGGCGATCTGTTGAATCTGCGCGTGGTCGCTGGAAGAAAAGCCGGGCACGTCCAGCACCTTGCCGCTCACCCGCGACTTGATGATGTAGGCCAACGGGTCTGGGCTTTGGGCCAAACCGGAGGTTGAGATCATCAACGCAATGGCGAAGACGCCAGCTAAGAGGGTCATGAATTTGCTGTGTTTTTGCATAAATGTTACTCCTTACTCCTTTACCTGTTTGCTGAGGCGGGGCGAAGATCGCCAGCCTCGTGGTTGTTGTTTCGGAAGGCGCGGCGCGGCGCCGTTTTTTGCCTTCACCCGGATACGCGGGAGTTTCACGGCAAACCTCTAACGCCCTCGACGGATTTTTTTCGGCGGGTGTGAGAGCCGGGGCCGGTGCTATAATTCGCGCCGCTGCGGTCAGACAGGCAAAGCGTTATGACGACCCCTTCGGAAAAAGAAGTGACCCGACTGCTCGTCGCCTGGAGCAATGGCGATCAGGCGGCGCTCGAACAGTTGACGCCACTGGTTTATTCGGAGCTACACCAGTTAGCGCACCGCTATCTGGGCCGGGAGCGCAAGGGGCACACGCTGCAAACCACCGCGCTCGTCCACGAAGCCTACCTCCGACTGATTGATCAAAAGGAAGTCCGCTGGCAGAACCGCGCCCACTTCTTCGCCATCGCCGCGCAGATGATGCGGCGCATCCTGGTGGATTACGCGCGTTCACGCAACGTCGCCAAACGCGGAGGGGATGCCCGGCAGGTGTCGCTCGACGAGGCAATGGAGGTTTCGGATGAGCGCGCCGCCGATGTGATTGCGCTCGACGAGGCGTTGAAGAGTTTGTCCGATCTCGACCAGCGCAAGAGCCGGATCATTGAGTTGCGTTTCTTCGGCGGCCTGAGCATCGAAGAAACTGCCGAGGTTCTGGGCGTCTCGCCCGGCACGGTGATGCGCGATTGGACGTTCGCCAAAGCGTGGTTGCAGCGCGAGATCAACAAGGGAGGCCCCGATGCAGGCTGAGAAGACGCAGGTTGAGAAGACGCAGGCTGAACGTCTGCAACTGGTTGAAGAATTGTTTCACCGCGCGCTGGAATGCGCCCCGAACGAGCAGGCTGCATTCCTGGCTGAAGCCAGCGCGGGCGATGAAACGTTGCGCCGCGAAGTCGAGTCGCTGCTCGCCGCGCACGAACGAACCACGAACGGGTTCGAGAATGCCGTCGGCGGTTTGGCGGCGGAGTGGGCGGAAGAGCAAAAGCCGCGAGCGGCGGGGCCACGGAGGCTGGGACCTTACAAGCTTCTCTCGCTCTTGGGCAAAGGCGGGATGGGTGAAGTTTATCTCGCGCACGACACGCGGCTGGGGCGCAAGGTCGCGCTCAAGTTGCTGCCCCCGGAATTCACCGATCACAAAGACCGGTTGCGCCGTTTCGAGCAGGAGGCGCGCGCCGCTTCGAGCCTCAACCATCCGAACATCATCACAATCTACGAGATCGGCCGGATTGACGATACGCACTTCATCGCCGCCGAATTTGTCGAGGGACAGACCCTGCGGCGGCGGCTGAACAGCGCCCAAATGACGTTGCGCGACGCGCTCGACGTGGCCATTCAGGTGGCCGACGCGCTCGCGGCCGCGCACGCCGTAGGCATCACACACCGCGACATCAAGCCGGAGAACCTGATGGTGCGGCCCGACGGATTGGTTAAGGTCCTCGACTTCGGCCTGGCGAAATTGACGGAGTCGCGCGCGGTCCTGGCCGCTCCCGACGCTCTGACCGCCCCCGAGGCGCGGACCGAGCCGGGCGCCGTGATGGGCACGGCGCAATACATGTCGCCGGAGCAGGCGCGCGGCCGGGAGCTTGACGGCCGCACGGACATCTTCAGCCTGGGCGTGACGCTTTACGAAATCATCGCCGGGCGGCCGCCTTTCGACGGCGCGACCACGATTGACGTGCTCGCCGCCATGCTCAATCAGGAGCCTGCGCCGCTTGCGCAATACAACGACGCCGTGCCCGAAGAGCTGGATCGGATTGTGAGCAAGGCGCTCAACAAAGACCGTGAAGAACGCTACCGGAACGCGGGCGAGTTGCTGGCGGACCTGAAAGACCTCCGGCAGGAGTTGGAACTGGAGGCCAGGCTGGCGCGCGACGACGGTCGTCTCGGAGCGGCGCCACTTCCCCACCATCGGCCGGGCCAACAAACGGCCCGGATTGAAGCGACGCAAACGGGCGTGAGCCAGACTGTGCGCGCCACCTCTGGGTTTAAACAATTCTTCGGTCGGATCAAAAGCCGCCGGATGGGTGTGATCATCACGCTTGCGGCGCTCGCGCTAGCGGCGCTGGCCGGCGTCAGGTATTTCAGTGGTAAGGGCGCGCGCGAGATCAACTCTTTGGCCGTCCTGCCTTTCGTCAACAGCGGAGCCGATCCCGAAGTCGAGTACCTCTGCGACGGCCTGACCGAGAGTTTGATCAATCGGCTCTCGCAACTGTCCCACCTCAAAGTGATGTCGCGCGGCTCCGCCTTTCGTTACAAAGGACGTGATCTGGACGCGCGCGCCATAGGGCGGGAGCTGGGCGTTGACGCCGTGCTCACCGGCAAAGTTACACAGCGCGGCGACGAGCTTCTGATCCAGGTTGATCTGGTTGACGCAGCGGACAGCAGTCAAATCTGGGGCGAGCGCTACAGCCGCCGCCGCACGGGCGTGCTGGCTGAAGAAGAAATCGTGCAGGAGGTTTCTCTCAGGCTGCGGCCGGAACTGCCCGCCGGTGAACGGCAGCGTTTGGTCAGACGTTACACCGCCAACACAGAGGCTTATCATCTTTACCTGCATGGCCGGAACATCTGGAACAAACGCCGGCGTCAGGATTACCCCAAAGCCATCGAGTACTATAACCAGGCACTGGAGAAAGACCCGGCTTACGCGCTGGCCTACATCGGACTGGCCGACTGTTACGTGTTGGGCGCCGGCGCGGCGTCCGGGGCGGAGGCTTTCTCAAGAGCGAAGGCGGCGGCGCTGAAGGCGCTGGAGATAGACGAGACGTTGGCCGAGGCCCACGCCTCGCTCGGCGCGGTCAAAATGTTTTACGAGTGGGACTTTCAAGCCGCCGAAACGGAATTCAAGCGAGCGATCGCGCTCAGCCCGAATTACCCGACGACCTATCAGTGGTACGCAGACGCCCTGACCATGACGGGGCGCGCGGACGAAGCTCTGACGCGAATGGAACAGGCGATGGAGCTGGACCCGCTCTCGTTGAGCGTCATCCGGGACAAGGGGAGGCTTTATTACTACACGAGGCGCTACGACGAGGCCGCAGCCCTCTGCCGCAAAGCGCTCGACCTGGACTCGGGGTTTTACCCGGCGATTGTCACACTCGGCGACACGTTGTTGCAGAAGAAGATGTATCAGGAGGCGATTGCGAATTATCGGAATGCCGTTGACCTGTCGCACGGGATGGGATTGATGCGGGCGCTGCTCGCCAACGCTTACGCCGCATCGGGCAATGGCGGCGCGGCGCAGAAGATGCTCGACGAATTGCTCACAGCGACAGGGAACAGGCCGATCCCGGCTTTCGACGTGGCGGTGGTTTACATGGGGATGGGACAGAGGGACAAGGCGTTCGAGTGGCTGGAGAAAGCTTATCAGGAGCGATTTTACCGGTTGGTTTACATCGGCGTGGACCCGCTCTTCGACCCGTTGCGGTCGGACGAGCGGTTCAAGGATTTGTTGCGGCGCATTGGCCTGCCGTTTGAATGAATCGAGTCTCAGCCTGCGAATTCGACCTTCACCTGGCGCGGGATCACGCCTTTGCGGTAGCCCTCGTCGAGCAGCAACTGAACGCCTTGTTTGTCGCGTTCGGTGTAACCGAGCGTGCTCTTGTTGACCCACATCGCGACGAAACGATCAGCCGTCTCGACCGGCATCTCGCGCGCGAACTGCATCGCGTAACGCAGCGCGTCCTCGCGGTTCTCCATCGAAAACTGAATGCTGCGATGAAGCCAGCTTGAGACTTCGCGCTGAAGTTCCATTCCCAGGTCGCGTTTAATCGCGTTGCCGCCCATCGGCAGCGGCAGCCCTGTCTCCTTCTTCCACCACGCGCCCAGATCAACGATCTTGTCCAGCCCCTGCTCGTGGAAGGTCAATTGGCCTTCGTGAATCAGCAACCCGGCGTCGTAATTGCCCGCCGCCACTTCGTCAATGATCTCGTCGAAAGGCACGACCGCGTAGTCGAATTCAGGAGTGTGCAACCGCAGGGTCAGATAGGCGCTGGTCAACGTGCCGGGCACGGCGATGCGTTTGTGTTTCAATTCATCGGCAGGGAAAGGTTCGCGCGCGACGACGATTGGGCCGTAGCCATCGCCGATGCTCGCGCCGTGTGGCAGCAGCGTGTAATGGTCGGCGATGTAGGCGTAGGCGTGAAACGATACGGCAGTCACGTCATATTCGCGCGTCGTCATCGCAATCTGGTTGAGCGATTGAATGTCTTTGAGGACGTGCGTGAATTGCAACTCGCCGGTGTCGAGTTTATCGGTGGCGAGGCCGTAAAACATGAAGGCGTCGTCGGAATCGGGGCTGTGCGCTACTTTGATTTCGCGTTTGGTCATAATTTGGTCCAGTTTATTCAAGCCAGCAGCCATCAATGCACGAGGCCGCTGTGCGGCTGCGCAGGCTGCAAGCGCCCATCGGGAGTAGTTGTCGCCGCCCCAATTTCTACGCCCGGATCAGCCTTCAGATGAGCGAAAAAGCCTTGCTCCCACAAAAACCGCACAGCATCCTGGATGGTCTCCACTGTCACTTCGGGCAAAACGATGAGGCTAGGCTCGGCGAAACATGGCTTCCCAAGCTTCACATTCTCTTCCAAATCTTGTTGCAGGCGAATCGGATCGGTGAAGTAGACTGCATAACAAGCGCCATCTTCCAACTCGACTTGAGCGCTCAGCCATCCTTTCAGACTGGTTTCAAAGGCGGCTCGCTCATCAAAGCCTTCAGGGAATATAACTCGTGGGCCATTCTGATTTTGCATTGTTTGCACTCCTTTGTATTACTCCGTCCTAAACAGTGCGAAGTACGACTTGACCAAGTAGTTCAATATACCGTTCAAATGTCATAGCTTCAGCCGGCATCAGTTCATAATGCCCTGGATCCCGACCCCGCTGTTGAACCTTGAGTCCCTCTGGAATGAACTCAACTTGGTAGGCTCCCCCAAACCGCTCCACTTTTGCGGGATCATCGAACAGGGAAATGCCCCTGTCAGTTCGTAGCAAACCAGTGTTTGGGTCAGCGAGCACATCTATGCCTAGTCTGGGGGCGAGATCAGGTCCACCCCGGAACAACGCTTGGGGGAGTGATGGATCAAGCATTTGGGCGCCTACTACGCCAGCGGCTATGATAATACCACGTCGCGTAAATTCTGCTGTGCTTGGTTATGTTTTTGGTTGTTCTTGTTGTTCGACAAATTCTTTCAACGCCGCGAGCCGTTTGGCAGTGTCTCTGGAAAACACCCAGGCCAGTATCGGAGTGAGCGCGGGCGTCAACCATCGTGGGCAAGCTTTCACGTGATAACGAAAGCTGACCCTTGTTTGTCTGGGCGCTTCCTCGTGAAATCGCCAGGAACCGGCGAAGCTTCCGATGAACTTTGGCCCGCGCGTCATCCTGACGGCAGTGACGTCCGGTGGATTGAAAGAAACGTACTCCGTCTCCATCGCCAACCCGTTCCTGGCCACGCAGAGCGCGCGAACGCCGATGCCAGACTCGGTCGCCCCGTCCAACAGGCAGGCCTCCTTGAGGAAACAGTCCCATTCCAGGCGGCGCTTGTAATCCTGGGTCAGCTTGAACAGTTGTTCGGGCGTCGCCCGAATCAAAACCGAATGCTCGAAGGTCATCGCAACTTATCCTCTCCCAGGCTGCCTATTGGCTTGTTAGACTTACTTCCGTGCGGCGTGGTAATTAAAAACAGTTCTTTCAATTGATCCTTTTCCACCACAAACTGAACAAGGTTCGTCAGCGTTCTCCCAAGCTTCCTTGTCCATATAGCCTTGATACTGATCCAAATTGGAATCACCAGTTAAAAAATACGACGGTGAATATGGCTTTTTCCCTGATCCGGTACATGCCCCACATGGTTCTGTTTCTTTGTGTACTGAGAAATCCTTCAGCTTTTCGCTACATCCTGCCAATTCCAGAGACTTATAGGCGAGCTTGATTTCAGCTTTCCTAAGACAGACATCGCTTATCTCGACTAGACGATCAGGATTATTCTTAAACGCATTTATTGCGTGATCGTACATTCCAACTGAGAGATAATACTCTCCTGTTGATACTACTCCTTGTAAGTCACTAGCTTTCTCAAACCATTCCAGAGCCAACTCTGGGTGGCCTTTCTTGAAATATCTTTTACCTCTCCATCGCTGGTATCTTCGTATCAGGCTAATCATAGAAGCTACCCTTTCGCGTCAACGCTCATTTCTAGTGTGACTAACTATCGTTTATACCGCTGCATACTGGCGCAGCGGATGGTAAAGCGTGTCGCGTTCCACAGCTTCAAATCCGGCTTCAGCGATCAACTTGACGATCTCTTCCTTCGACGCTTCATTGTCATTCTTCGCTTCGACCAGGTAAGACTCCATCAGCTCGCCGCCGCCAGTGATCGTGCCGTCCAGATCGTTCGCGCCGAAATGCAGCGCGGTCTGAGCCAGCTTTTTGCCGAGCATCACCCAATAAGCTTTGATGTGATCAATGTTATCGAGCATCAGCCGCGACACGGCCATCGTCTTCAAACTGTCAATGCCCGACGGGCCGGGCAGATGCGAGAGTTGTGTGCCCGGCGGATAAAACGCCAGCGGGATGAAGCATTGGAAGCCGGCGGTCTTGTCCTGCTGCTCGCGCAATCTGACCAGATGATCCACGCGGTCTTCGATGGTTTCAATGTGGCCATACAAGATCGTCGCGTTGGTCTTCAATCCGGCCTGGTGGACTTTGCCGGACATTTCCAGCCAGCGGTCGCCGTCGGTCTTGTGCGTGCAGATTTTCTCGCGCGTTTCTTCGGCGAAGACTTCTGCGCCACCGCCCGGACACGAATCCATCCCGGCGACCTTCAACTTCTCGATCACTTCCTCGTCCGTCATTTTGTAAAACTTGGCGAAGAAATCCAGCTCGACCATCGTGAAGGCTTTCAGGTGAAGCCGCGGAAACTCGCGCTTGATCGTCGAGAGCAGGTCAGTGAAGTAGGAAAAGGGCAGATGCGTGTTCAACCCGCCGACGATGTGCAATTCGGTCGCGCCATGTTCATAAGCGTCGCGCGCGATCTTCAGGCACTCTTCGAGGTTGTGCGTGTAACCACCCGGCTGGTTGTGCTTGACGAAGAAGCTGCAGAATTTGCAGTCAGCGTAGCAGTAATTGGTCGGGTTGAGATGGCGGTTGACGTTGAAATAAGTCTTCAGCCCGTGTTTGCGGCGGCGCACGATGTCAGCCAAACGACCCACGCCGTGCAGGTCGTCGCTGTGGTAAAGCGCCAATCCGTCTTCAAAACTCAATCGCTCGCCGGCCATCACTTTGTCGGTTATGGGCGCGAGCGCGCGGTCGAGTAGAAAGTTGTTGATCATGATTTTTCCTCAGAAAATTCGCTCGCCAGCCAGCCTGTCCAGCGCCTCGCCAGCCACACGAAAGATCGTCCAGTCGTCCTTCGGCGCCGCGCCAAGCGATTTGTAGAAATTGATGGATGGTTCGTTCCAATCGAGCACCGACCACTCCAATCGCCCGCAATCGCGCTCCTTCGCCAGCCTGGCCAGATAAACCAGCAGAGCTTTGCCGAAACCTTTGCCCCGATGCTGCTCATCAACGAACAGGTCTTCGAGGTAGATGCCCGGCTTGCCCAGAAAGGTCGAGTAGTTGTGGAAGAAGAGCGCGAAGCCTACCGGCTCTGCGCGATCGTAGCCGATGACGACTTCGGCGTAGCGATGTTCGCCGAAGAGCGTCTGGCGCAAGCCTTCTTCAGTGGCCGTCACCTCGTGCGCCAGCTTTTCGTATTCGGCGAGCTTCTTGATGAAGCTCAGGATCACTGGAGCGTCATTCACGGTCGCCGGTTTGATCTCGAAATCCTGTGGCATTGTCGTCAATTCAAATGCTGGCGGATGAAATCCTCAAGCTCCGTCTTGATCACTTCGCCGGGAGCGACGCGAACCCGTTTGGTTACGACCTCGCCGTCTTTTTGAACATCCTCGGCGCTGATCAAAATGTTGAGCGGCGTTCCCCACACTCGCTGGTCATCAACCTGTTTGCGGTAAGCGTAATGCGTCGTGCCGGCGCGGTCTTTGTTTTTACCGTCGCCTTCAATGCAGATCGGGTAAGCCGGTTTGTGCTTCTCGATGAATTTGCGCAACTCGTCGCGGCTCGAGTATTCGCAGACACCGATGACCAGCAGCCCCTGATCACGGTATTTGTCGTAAATCTCCTTCATCGTCGCCACGTCGAAATTGGAGTTGTGGCACCAGGCGGCGAAATAATGCACGAGTACCAGCTTTTTGCCGCGCGCAGATTCGCGCAGGTTGATCTTTCCGTCTTCGAGCGTTGGGAACGTGAAGTCTTTGATCTCCAACTCGGCTTCGCGCAATGGAACGTAATAATGGTCGTGGTCGCCTTTGCTCTTGTTTCCGTCCTGCGCAAAGACGACGGTTGCGAGCGCGATCAGAAGCGGCAGACAAATTGTTCTCAATCTGGTTTTCATCTGGTCAAAAAGATGTCGGCGGCGATGGTCACGAACAGGATCACGCTGACGTAAGCGTTCGTCGTGAAAAAGGCCATGTTCAACCGCGACAGATCGTCGGCGCGAACCAGCCGGTGTTGATAAACGAGCAACGCCGCCGTGGCGATGATGCCGATCAGACCGAGCCAGCGCAAGCCGGTGAGAAAATAGACCGACACCAGCGCGGCGAACATCGCAGCGTGGAGCAGCCGCGAAGTCAGCAACGCGCGCGCGACGCCAAATTTTTGCGGGATCGAACGCAGCCCCGCTTTCACATCGAATTCCTGATCCTGGCAGGCGTAGATGATGTCGAAGCCGGCGGTCCAGAGCATCACGGCCAAACTGAGCAGCAGTGGCACAGGCGAATCAATCGCGCCGCGCACGGCGATCCACGCTCCGGTTGGAGCGATTGACAAACACCATCCCAGCACAAGGTGCGACAGCGAGGTGAATCGCTTCGTGTACGAGTAAAACAGCACGGAGGCCAACGCTACTGGCGAAAGAATCAACGTCAGCCGGTTGAGCATGAACGCCGCGAGGAAGAATAACGCGGCGGAAGCGATAGTGAAGACGGTGACGAACTGCGGGCTGAGCAATCCGGCGGGAATCGCCCGCATTTTCGTCCGCGGATTTGCCGCGTCGAATTCGCGGTCAACCAGCCGGTTGAAAGCCATTGCCGCCGAACGCGCGCCGACCATCGCCACGACGATCCACAAAATTTGATTCCAGGCTGGTAAACCTCGCGCGGCGAGCACAGCGCCCAGAAACGCGAACGGCAGCGCGAAGAGCGTGTGCTCGATCTTGATCATTTCGAGCGTAATTTTGAGACTGCGAAACAGGGAATTCATTTCTTCCTGCTCCCTTCCCAACGGGTTTGTTGCGCGTGCGGTACTTCCAGATGATCCAGCAACCGGTGGATGAAATGTTCGATCAAATCGTCAATCGTCTGCGGATGATGATAAAAACTGGGCATTGCGGGGATAATTCTGGCGCCTAAATGCGCCAGTTTAAGCATATTTTCCAAATGTATTACATTAAGTGGCGTTTCACGTGGCACAAGTATCAGCCGGCGGTTCTCCTTGAGGATCACGTCGGCGGCCCGGTGAACGAGGTCTTTCGTAAAACCGGACGCTATGGCGCCGAGTGTGCTCACGCTGCACGGGACGATGATCATTGCGTCGGAAAGGTAGGAACCGCTGGCTATGCTCGCGCCAATGTCATTCGCCGAATGAACGACGACCTTCTCCGAATCTTCTCCGAGCAATTCATGTGCGACGCGGCGGTCTGCGCCTACCACGTTCAATCCCAACTCTTCGCCGACTACGCGCACGCCGGCTGGCGAAATGACCAGGTCAATGCGAGCGACCTCTGGGCTTGCATTGAGATGCGCAAGCAGCGTTCGGGCGTAAATCGAACCGCTTGCTCCGGTGATGCCGACGATGATGGATTTCATTTTGCCCGTGATTGTTGGCTCGTTCCGGCGCTAAGGCCGTCGAGCGGCAACTATATTGGCCGCTGTCTGAGCTTGTCAAGCAACGCGCCGGACGTTATAAAGCCCTTGTTTAATTACATCAATCCGGTGGTTGGTGGCTGGTGGTTGGTGGTCGGTGACCAGCAGGTTGCCGTTGATCACCAACCACCAACCACCAGCCACCAACCACCAGCTTATGGATCAAGAACGATTGAAAGAACTGCTGCTGCAATTCAAGCAGGACGACCTCGACCTCGATCAGGCGCTGGAACGGCTGCGCCATTTGCCGTTTGAAGATTTGGGTTATGCGACGGTCGATCATCACCGCTCGATCCGCCAGGGCTTTCCCGAAGTCATTTTCGGCCAGGGCAAATCGCCAGAGCAGGTCGCCGGGATCTCGTCGTCGCTGCTCGAACGTTCATCGAACCTGCTTGTCACACGCAGCAATCGTGAAACATTCGAGCGGGTCAAGGCGATTGCCGAAACGGCTGTGTACCACGAATCCTGCGGCGCGATCTCGGTGCGGCGCGACGTGACATTGCGTGGGCGCGGCGCAATCGCAATTGTCACCGCCGGAACCTCAGACATTCCGGTGGCGGACGAGGCCGCGATCACTGCGGAGATTATGGGCAATCGGGTCGAGCGGATTTTCGATGTCGGTGTGGCGGGCATTCACCGCGTCTTGAGCCGGCGCGAATCGCTGCAATCCGCGCGAGTGATTGTTTGCGTGGCGGGAATGGAAGGGGCGTTGCCGTCGGTGGTTGGCGGTCTGGTCAGCGTGCCCGTGATCGCCGTGCCGACCAGCATTGGTTACGGCGCCAGCTTCAACGGCGTCGCGGCTTTGCTCGGAATGCTCAATTCGTGCTCGTCAAACGTGACCGTCGTGAACATAGACAATGGTTTCGGCGCCGGTTTCGTCGCCAGCCTGATCAACCGCGAATGATCCGGCGCTGGCCACCAGACGCAGAGATGGTTCGACGCCTTCGGCTCCCCGATCTGGCGCGCGCTTTTTCACGCGCGAGGTCATCGCCTTCAAACTCTCACGAAATTCACTCAATGTCATTCCGCGCCAGATTTCGTGGAACTGCGCAAACATCATTGACTGCCGCTGGCCGTATTCCGAAATGATCTTTTCGAGGGCCGCGATCTGACCGCTGTGCGGGTTGCGGCGACGCAGCCGGGCCAGGTCCTTCTCGATCATCTCGCGCTGGGTCACGCAATCCTGAATGTCGCCGGTCAAATCCTGAAAGCGTTTGAGCAGGTCAATCAACAGCGCCAGCCTGTCGGGATACAGCTCGCGCAAATTTTCGGCGCTGTAGCGCAATCGCTTCCCCGAAATTCTCAAATCGTGAAGTTGCTCCAGCGTGGGCGCGGTGTCAGGATCGGGCCAATGCGCATAAAACTCTTTCGTCCGCGTGCGCAGTACCCGCACAGCAGCCTTATCCACTCCATCGTCGGGAGAGACTTTTTTGATTTTAAGCGGCTTGGCCATGTTCCTCCTCGATCACTGAGTATGGAATTCCCAGCCGTTCAGTCGCTGACTCTGAAGAGTCGGCGCTGGTTGATTCGGAAAAAAATTCGCGTTTGAATCCCGCGTATTCTTCGCCGCGCAGGTAATTGATCAGCGCGCGAAGTCGCAGTCTGCGTCTGTCTCTCAGCCGTCGGATCAACGCGGAGATTGCGGCTCTCTCTTCGTTAGAACGATTGAGCAATTGCGATTTCAGCGCCGCGATCATCACATCCAGATCGCGGACTCCGCCCAGCGCGTCGGCCAGATTTTCTAACTGTTCGCGCAATCTCTTTCGATCTTCCTTCGGCGCGCAGACGGCGAAGTTGCTCAGCGCGACTCGCAGCCGCCGAATCGTCACGCGCATATCGTGAATGGCTTCGACATCGCCTGCTAACGATCCTGCTTCCTGGGCAACGATTGATTGGTGAAGCTCGGCGAAGGTCCGTTTCGCCAACTGCTCGACAGACTCCGCCGCCGCAGTCGCGTGTGTGGTCATAAAGATTTTCTCCGAATTGGGTGAAAGGCAGAACCAACCTACGACGGCATATTTTAACTGCTCAAGATTAACGCGAACAACGAGTCTCGGATCGGGGCGTGAAAATTTTTCCGAAATGGGTCAGAAAACTCTGGAAGAAACCACCGATTGTGTATTTTCTATCAGTGCCAGCAAGATCTGCTGGTGTTGGAAACGGGATGTGGCGGTCCGATGCCGGTAAATTTAACCCCGCTGCTACCTGCTCAACTAGCTCTTTGGCGCGAAAAGGCCGATTGTACCCAGTGAGCAATCGGCCTTTTCGTTGCCGACAATGACCTTCCCATCCAGCCATCCTTCCAGCTTCAACTCCGATTCAGGAAATCACTTCCCAAAACCAATTCGACAAAAATTGATTCCGTGGCTTTGCTCATGGGATTTTCCCTGCCTCCCGCATATAATCCCGCGCGCAATATCCAAATTTCATTTCAGCTAATTCAGCCTCTGGGGAGGTAATCGCAATGCGAGCAGATTTGTCCGATTGGATCGCGCTCAACATGATTCGCGGGATCGGCTCCCGCACAGCCAATCAACTGATTGAACGTTTCGGTTCGCCCGCCGGAGTTTTCGCCGCTTCCCGGCTGGCGCTGGAAAAAGCGGGGCTGAAGCCCGAAACGATCCAGGAGCTTCACGATTCCGAAATTCTCGAAAAAGCCAACGCCGAGATCGAGCGGTTGGAACAACTCGGCGCGCGCGTCGTCACGCTCGAAGATGAAGAGTATCCACCGCTGCTGCGGGAAATCCACGACCCGCCGATCGCGCTTTACGTGCGGGGCGATTTGAAGAAAGCCTGCGAACGGCCCTGCATCGCGGTGGTTGGTTCGCGGCGATGTTCGACATACGGCATCAACGCGGCCCAGAGCCTGTCGCGCGATCTGGCGGCGAACGGCATCACGATCGTTTCCGGAATGGCGCGCGGCATTGATGCGGCGGCGCATCGCGGCGCGCTCGAAGCCGGCGGGATGACCATCGCGGTGGTTGGCACCGGTCTTGAGAAAACTTATCCGAAAGAGCACAAGAAACTCGAAGACGAGATCGTGGCCAATGGCGCAGTGATCTCAGAATTCCCCCTGGGCACGCCGCCGCTGCCCCAGAACTTTCCGTATCGCAACCGCGTGTTGAGCGGGTTGTGCGTCGGCGTGATGGTTGTCGAGGCGGCGGAACACAGCGGCTCGCTGATCACCGCGCGGCTGGCCTACGAGCAGGGCCGGGAGGTCTCCGCCGTGCCCGGCAACATCACTTCGCAAACTTCCTTCGGCCCGAACTTCCTGATCAAAGACGGCGCTAAGCTCGTCCAGTATTGGCGCGACGTGGTCGAGGAGCTTCCACGCGATTTGAAGGAGAAAATCCTCGGCGTCACGAAGCGCGGCGACGGGGAACCGAATGTTCAGCCGGTGTTCGAAGCGATTGATCTGACCGAAGACGAACGCAAAGTGTTCGATCTGCTCACTGCCGACGCGCCTTCGCACGTTGATCAATTGCTGATGTCGAGCGGCATGAACTCGTCCGAGCTGATGACCGCTTTGCTTGGCCTCGAAATGAAAGATAGAATCAGGCAGCTTCCAGGCAAGAGTTTTATTAAGAGGATGTAGGACGGTGGTTAGTGGTTGGTAGTTGGTGGTCGGTTGAGCGTGAATTTCAACCGACCGCCAACCACCAACCACCAACCACCAACCACCAAAAAAATGCTTGATTGGTTTGTAGGGTGGTTCAAAGGCATCGCCGAACTGGTTGTGACCGTGCCGGTCTATTTCGCAGCGCCGTTAATGGTCTTCGTCGGCGCGCTCGATTCGTCGTTGCTCTCGCTGCCCGAAGTCAACGATTACATCACCATCGCTCGCGTCGCTAACAACCCCATCGAAGTCTATTATTTCCCGCTTTTCCCCGCCATCGGTTCAGTGATCGGCTGTTTGGTGTTGTATCGCATCGCGCGGCGCGGCGAACAGTTCATCACCAAACGTTTTCATCCCCATCATCTCGACCGGGTCAAAGAGATTTATCGCAAATGGGGTTTGCTGGCGCTGGTTATCCCGGCGCTGTTGCCGCCGCCGATGCCATTCAAGATTTTCGTGGTGACGGCGGGCGCGTTGAATTACCCGGCGGCGCGGTTTGCGATCGTGATCATGATCGCGCGAACGGTGCGATATTACTTCTGGGGTGTGCTGGCCTTCTTTTTCCGTGAGGAAGTTTTGCAGGTGTTGAGGTGGCTGGAATCGCACATCGTTGAGGTGTTAGCCGGAATCATTGCCGCATTGGCGCTGTTTTTCGTCGCGCGCTGGCTGGTTTTGCGGTCGAGAACCCAGCCACAGAAGCAAAAAGCACAGGCTTCGTTCACTGACTGAAATTCAATTCGAGGAATTATCATCAAGAAATGAAAAGTTTATTGTTGGGTATCGGCGGCGCGCTGAACTGGCTGAAAGCGTCGCTGGTCGGTTTGGGCGCGCTCGGCGTCTTCGGGATTGCGCTGCTCGACGCCGGATTTGTTCCATTGCCGGGCGGACTCGACGTGGTTGTGATGACGCTCTCGCACAACAACCACGCGATGGCGCCGGTTTACGTGGTGGCGGCGGTGATCGGAGCGACCTTGGGCTGCCTGGTTCCTTACTGGGTGGGACTCAAGACGGGCGAAGCGGCGTTGCGCAAATTCAACCCCGAAAAACGTCAGCGCGTCGAGCGATTGGTCGTCCGCTACGATTTCTGGGCGATGCTCCTGTGCGCGGCGGCGCCTCCGGGATTTCCATTCAAAATCTTCCTCATCACCGCTGGCATGTTTCGGATGAACATCCCGCGATTCCTGATCGCCATCGCCATTGGCCGCAGCGTCAGGTTCATTCTGGAAGGCTGGCTGGCCGTGAGCTACGGCGAACAGGCGATGGATGTTTTCAAGCAACATTATCCGAAGATCGGTTTGGGAGTGGCGGCGGCGGTGATCGTCATTTTCCTCATCAACAAGCTGTGGTTGCGCAGGCAGAGTGGAGAAGATATGGCCGATGGCGATTTGCCAGCGGTTAAGTGATCGTCTCAATCAGGCAAGGTCGAAGGTTTTCTTGTCGGCCTGTGAATCAGAAGCTAAAATCGCTGCCAACCGAAAACGCCGGATTTTGGAGGTGAATGCTATGGCTGTAATGACGGAAGTTGCTCTTGATCTGGGAAAAGAATACGAACTTGTCAACGGCAAGCCGGAGGAAAAAGAAATGGCCGGAGCAAGACACGGCGGCGTAGGCAGTCGCCTGCATCGAAGACTGGGAGTCTATGTCGAAGAAAACGATCTGGGTGAGGTTTACGGCCCCGATACGACATTCCTGATTGGCGAAAACCAGCGCCTGCCCGACATCGCTTTTGTCTCCGCCGAAAAGATGCCACCGGAAGGCGAGCCAGAAGGCATCTGGGAGATCGCTCCCGACCTGGCGGTCGAAGTGGTTTCGCCGAACGACCTGTTCGAGAAAGTGCAGGACAAAATCTGGGACTATTTCAACGCGGGAGTTAAACAAGTCTGGCTGGTCGCCCCGCAGCATCGCACTGTTACAGTCTACCGCTCGCCTTTCGAGATCACCGTGTTCGGCGAAGACCAGGAGTTGGTCAGCGAAGACCTGCTGCCCGGCTTTCGCTGCAAATTGGGCGAGATTTTCAAAAGCCCGGCGCATCACTGAAGCCAACACCACTGTTGCTCTGAACCAGAGCTGGTTCCGGTTACATCTTCAGCCGCAAAAACGGAGACCAACTATGAATGAAATGGAAGCTCTCAAGGCTAAATTGAAAGCCACGTGGATGGCTGGCGATTTCGACAAGATCGCTCAGGCTTACGCGCCGGGCGCGGCGGAATTCATCGCGCGTCTGGAATTGAAACCAGGGACGCGCGTGCTCGACGTGGCTTGCGGATCGGGCAACCTGTCGTTCCCGGCGGCGCGCGCCGGCTGCATCGTGACCGGCGTTGACATCGCCACGAACCTGATCGAAACGGCGCGAGCGCGGGCGCAGGCTGAAGGCTTGGAGATCACGTTCGACGAGGGCGACGCCGAGGCGCTGCCTTACGCCGACGCTTCCTTCGACGTGGTCGTCACGATGTTCGGGGCGATGTTTGCGCCACGACCTGAACTGGTTGCGGCGGAATTGAAGCGCGTCTGCCGCGTAGGCGGGCGCATCGCGATGGCCAACTGGACTCCGGGCGGATTTATCGGCCAGATGTTCAAGATCGCCGCGTCGCACGTCCCGCCGCCGCCGAACATGCCCTCACCCGTGCGCTGGGGTGATGAAGAGACCGTGCGCGAGCGGCTGCGCGACGGCATCGCCGACCTGCGCCTCACGCGGCGGGTGATGCCATTCAACTTCGCCATCAGCCCGCCGGAAGTGGTGGAGTTCTACCGCGCCTGGTACGGCCCGACGCAGCGGGCGTTCGCGGCGCTCGACGACAACGGCCAGGCGGCGCTGCGACGCGACCTGGAGCGGCTGTGGGCTGAGCACAACCGCGCGACAGACGGCTCGACCCGCGTCGAAGCGGAGTACCTGGAAGTTGTGGCTGTCCGCGGCTGAGCCGGATTTCCGAACTGGACTATGAGCGCCGCCCCCGACATTGTGGCTTACAGGACGCTCATCGCCGCCGGCTGCCTGGCGGTTCTGTGGGCGCTCGAAGGTGTTGCGCCGATGTACCCCGCGCGGCGCAACCGCCTTGTCCACGATCTGAACAACCTGGGGTTGATGGCGATCAACGTCGCGGTCATCTCGCTGCTGTTCGGCGCGCTGACCGTTGGGGTCACGCGCTACGATTTCGGCTTGCTCCATTGGCTGGTCTGGCCCGCGTGGGCGGAGATGGTTGCTGCGATTGTTCTGTTCGACGCGTGGCAGTATCTGTGGCACCTGCTCAACCACCAAGTCTCGTTCCTGTCGCGGTTTCATTCCGTTCATCACGCGGACGCAGAGATGGATGCAAGCTCGGCGCTGAGATTTCATCCCGGCGAGATTTTTCTGTCGTCATCGACGCGGCTGATCGTGTTGCCGGTTCTGGGCTTGAGCGTCGAGCAATTGCTGCTTTACGAGACGCTGCTGCTGCCTGTCATTCTCTTTCATCATTCGAATGTGCGCGTTCCGGCGGGGCTTGATCGCGCGTTGCGTGTGGTGATTCCGACTCCATGGATGCATTGGGTTCACCATTCGCAGATCGCTGTGGAGAGGAATTCAAACTATTCGAGCTTGTTGTCGGTGTGGGATCGCCTCTTCGGGACTTTTCGGTTGCGGGAGAGGCCGGAAGAGATTCAGCTTGGCTTGCCGGAGTATCCTGAAGCTGAGTGGCGGCGCGTTATTGGAATGCTGCGCGCGCCATTTCACAGACGCTCATGCCGATTGAAAGACACGAAGTCAGCCCCGGCGATTCAATGCCGATCAGGTGAATGACGAACGGCCACTGCGGGTCGTGTGTGATCACGAAGTCGGCGAATGTGTGAACGTGTTCGGGCACGAGTCGTGGGCGGATGCCGGTGTAGCTCATCCGCATATCTTCAAACCGCAGCGCCGGAGCCATTGTCGCCGCCGACTCGTAAAACAGGCGCAGATCGGTTCGATCACTTTCGTAATCGTCTTTGCCCTTCACGTAACGCGCGTTCGGCCCGATCAGCAAAGCGCCAGCCGTAGTCTTCGTGAAATGAACTCCGAGTCCGTGTAGCGTCGGGAGAGGCAGGGGATAGACCAGGCCGTTGACCAGCTTCCAGGCGCTCGGCAGCAGTTCGACGTATTCGCCCCGGCACGGATAGATCGTGTGTTGGTCGTAGCCGAACATCCGCGCGACCTCGTCGGAATACAAGCCGGCGCAATTGATGACGACGCGGGCGCCGAATTCTTCGTGTTGCGTGCGGATCATCGCCTGGCCGTTCTTGATCTCTGCGCCAGTCACGCGAGTGTTAGTGAGGATGTGCGCGCCGTTCGATTTTGCGATGCGCTCCAAGACTTTGATCAACGCCTCGGCGTCAACGATGCCGGTGTTCGGTGAATTGAGCGCAATCGGCGAAACGATGTTCGGTTCGATGGTTTGAATGAATTTGCGATCAACGATCTCCAAACCTTCGACGCCGTTTTGTTCGCCACGCGCTTTGAGGTCTTCGAGGATGGGAAGATGGTCTTCGTTGTCGGCTACAATCAGTTTGCCCGTGCGTTCGTGCGGAATGTCGTGTTCGGCGCAGAATTGGTAGAGCATTGGCACGCCGCGGATGCAGTGAAACGCCTTGAGCGATCCCGGCGTGTAATAAATGCCAGCGTGCATGACTCCGCTATTGCGCGTCGAAGTCCCCATACCCAATCGCGGCGCCGCTTCGAGCAGGAATACGTCGTCGTCGTGGCGCGAGATCTCGGCTGTGACTGCCGCGCCGATCACGCCGCCGCCGATGACCACCACGTTCGCAATTTCCGTTGAAGACATAGCCGATCAGGAGTGGTTCAAACTCAATCGTTCAACGCGCAACGCGCGCCCCGTAGTTTCGTCAACGTCAACGATCAAACCGTTCAATTTGATTTCGCCCTCGCACGGCTCGAATTTCGGCGCAAGGCCTTTGATGAACCTTTCGATCACAATCTGGGTCTGCGTGCCGATCACGCCGTCGTGCGGGCCTGTCATTCCCAGATCGGTCAGGTAGGCCGTGCCTTCAGGCAGGATCTGTTCGTCGGCTGTTTGCACGTGGGTGTGAGTGCCGACCACGGCTGAGACGCGGCCGTCGAGATAACGCCCCATCGCCATCTTCTCCGAGGTCGCCTCGGCGTGAACGTCAACCAGGATGATTTTCACCGAAGGTTCGAGCGCATGGAGTTGCGCGTCAACCGAGCGGAACGGATCGTCGGACGGAGGCATAAACACGCGGCCCTGGACATTGATCACCGCGATCGGAACGCCTCTGATCTTGCCGACCCATCGGCCTTTGCCCGGCACGCCCGGCGGGTAGTTCGCGGGCCGCAGCAAACGGGGTTGTTTTTCGATGTAATCGAGGACTTCTTTTTTGTCGAAGATGTGGTTGCCGGAAGTCATTACATCAACTCCGGCGGCGAGCAGGTCTTCGGCGATTCGCGGCGTGATGGAGAAACCAGCGGCGGCGTTTTCGATGTTCGAGACGACGAAATCAATTTCGCGTTCCGCGCGCAGATCGAGGAGCCTTTCTTCGAGCACGCGCCGACCGGCGCGAGCCACTGTGTCGCCGGTCAACAAAACTCTGAGCATTTGCTCAATGCCTTTCTAAGCCGGCCGATCCGGTTTCAATCGGATCGGCCTGCGGGGACGCTCACGCAAACGCGAAAACCAACCTTCGCGACGCGCGGATTCTGAAATGATCTTGATTGATGATGAAGCCGGTCGAGCGAGGGGATTGCTCCGCGAGGACTTCCGCTCGGCCGTGGCGGGGCTTCATTTGAACCTGCCCTTGACAGGTGGGTGACCTGAGCCTTGCGGCTTAAGCGATTCGCACTGTGGCGACCATGCTTGCCGTCAAGTTAATGCGTTGGTCTCCCAAACAAATGAATTGGCTCAAATTGAATTGCCACCGCACACTAACTTCGCAGAAGTCCTGCAGCGATTTGCATACTAGCTCAGGCCCTATGGAGGGTCAATACCCCGCCAAGTGGTTTTCGGCTTTTCACAAAACCACAGAATGATCGAAGCTTTCCTTGACCCGATGAAGGCCGTTGGCTATCTTATCGGCTTTTCAAAGCGAGCGGCGATCACGCCGTGGACACGCGGTCCGCGCTTATATTTTTCGAGGAGATTTTTCAGCAATGGGCATTCAGGCAACGCAGATTCGCAAAGGCATGGCGATCATTCACAACGGCGTGCCGCACAAAGTCGTTGAGTTCCACCATCACACACCGGGCAACCTGCGCGCGATGGTCCAGACCAAATTGCGCAATTTGAAAACCGGCTCCACGACCGAGCATCGCTTCCGCTCGACCGACGATGTCGAGCGCGCGATCCTGGAAGACCACGAGATGACATATCTCTACAACGAAGGCGATATGTACTATTTCATGAACACCGAGACCTACGAGCAGATCGGCTTGAGCGCGGAAGACCTCGGCGACGCCGTCGGCTATTTGCTGCCGGAGACGTTGATCAATGTGGAATTCTACGAAGGCGCGCCCATCGGCATTGAGATCCCGCAGGTCGTCGTCATGACCGTCGTCGAAACCGAGCCGGAGATCAGAGGCGCCACGGTCAGCAACGTGGGTAAATCGGCGAAGCTCGAAACCGGCATCACGATTCAGGTCCCCGCGTTCATCAAGGAAGGCGAGAAGATTCGGGTGGACACGACCGAAGGACGCTACATCGAACGCGCAAAGTGATCGGCGCCTGACACAACATTTTTCCTTTCCTCACATCTCTTCGGTTACAATCGGCGCCCGGAGCAACATTGGCGACGGAGGAAAAGCTATGGCAGTCCCACAAGAAAGACTTTTGTACACCGTCGAGCAATATCTGGAAATGGAGCGCGCGGCTGAAGAGCGGCACGAGTACGTTGACGGTTATATTTACAAGCTGGCGGGCGAAAGCCTTGAGCACAGCCGCATCACTATCAATCTCGCCATCATTTTGGGTACCCAACTGCGGGGCAAGCCCTGCGAAGCGCTTTCGCCCAATATGAAAGTGCGCAGCGGTCCATTCTTCAAAGAGCAAAAGACCAATAAAGGGCTATTTTCCTATGCTGATTTGACTGTGGTGTGTGGCGAACCGGAATTTCACGATAAGTTTCGGGACGTGCTTGCCAACCCGACCGTCATCATCGAAATTCTATCCAACTCGACCGAGGGTTTTGATCGGTACGAAAAATTCCGCCGTTACCGCACGCATATTGATCCGCTGCAAGATTACATGCTGGTCGCTCAAACGCTGCCGCTGATCCAGGTTTACTCGCGGCATCCGGACGGATGGTTGATGAACGAAGTCATCGGTCTCGAAAGCTCGATTCGCCTGCCTTCAATTGACTGCCATTTGCCGCTGCAGGAAGTTTACGACCGCGTAACTTTTCCGCTGGAAGAAGAAGAAGCGGAAGCAGATGTCGAAGCCAAAGAACAATGATCGGCGCCGCTCAGCCTTCCAACCACTTCAAAACAGCGTAAACTGCTCGCTCAAAATCCCGCTTTGATGTTTACGCGCGCAGCGTTAGGTGGGAAAATTGCGTCGCCTTCGATTCATCAAAGACCGCTTTCTTCAGGGGACAGACAAATGCCGAGCAGATCAGGAGTCACATCCATTCTGGAGGGACTGAAAGGTTTTGCGCTACTGGTTTTCTGCGCGTTCGGCGCCTACGCGCTCCGGGAAACACATGCTGAAACCGATAATCCTCCGCGCCCGATCGAGTTCAACCGCGACATCCGCCCAATCCTGGCCGACAAATGCTGGGTCTGCCACGGCCCCGACGCTCCGAACAGGAAGATCAAATTGCGGCTGGATTCCGAAGAGGGCGCGCTGGCCGATCTGGGCCGTGGCCGCCGCGCGGTCGTTCCCAATCATCCTGAACAGAGCCAACTCGTCCGCCGCATCACTGCCGAAGACGAAGCGATGCGGATGCCGCCCGCTGATTCAGGCCGCAACCTGACCAAGACAGAGATAGAACTGTTGACCGAATGGATCAAACAAGGCGCTGAGTGGAAGAAGCACTGGTCGTTCATCGCGCCCACCAAACCGCAATTGCCGCAAGTCAAAGACAACAACTGGCCGAAGAACGCGATAGATCATTTCGTTTTGGAGCGGTTGGAACGCGAAGGATTGTCGCCTTCGCCAGAAGCTGATCGCGCGGCGTTGATCCGCCGGTTGTCATTTGACCTGACCGGATTGCCGCCGCCGCCGCGTGAGGTTGACCATTTTCTGAACGACAAATCGCCGAACGCTTATGAGAAAGTCGTTGACCGTTTGCTCAGCAGCTCGCGCTACGGCGAGCGGATGGCTTTCCGCTGGCTCGACGCCGCGCGTTACGCCGACACCAACGGTTATCAGCTCGACGGCGAGCGCACGATGTGGCGATGGCGCGACTGGGTGATCGAATCGTTCAATCGCAATCAGCCCTTCGACCAGTTCGTGATCGAACAGTTGGCCGGAGATTTGCTGCCCCAGCCAGCGCTCGATCAGCGCATCGCCACTGCGTTCAATCGCAACCATCGCAACAATTCGGAAGATGGTCTGGTGCCGGAAGAGTACGCGGTCGAGTACGTTGTTGATCGCGTGGACACGACCTCGACGGTCTTTCAGGGCTTAACGATGGGCTGCGCGCGTTGCCACAATCACAAATACGATCCGTTCACGCAGCGCGAGTATTATCAGCTTTACGCTTACTTCAACAGCATTCCCGAAGACGGGCGCGCGCCCAATCACGGCAATGCGCCGCCGTACATTCCCGCGCCGACCCGCGAGCAGCGACAGCAACTGGAACAACTCGACCGCGAGATCGCGCAGGCTGAAAAGCAGCATACGGCGTCAGTCGGGAAATTGAGATTGACGCAGCGGCGCTGGGAGCGATCGTTGAAAGGCTCGGCCAACCGGCAATGGTTTCCGGCGGACGACCTGCTGCTGCATCACGCGCTCGATCAAACCGCCGCGCTCAAAGTTGACGAGTCCGTGCTGGAAAGACCGAAGCGGGCTTCGGCGCAAACGCCCAACACCGGCTTCAGAGAAGGATCGCCGAAGTCTGTTCCCGCGCCAGCGGGACAAGGCGCCGAGTTCGACGGCCAGCTCTACTTTGACGCGGGCAAGACCGCTGACTTCGATTACCGCGACCGGATGACCGATTTCAAAAGCAAATTCACGATCTCCGCCTGGTTCTATCCTGAAACCGATAACAGCGGCGCGATCGTGACGCGGACGCGCGACGAATCGGGAGAGAAAGAGGGCAACCTGCCGAAAGGCAAAGGCTATGGCGTCTGGTTCATCAACGGCAAAGTCCATTTCAACCTGATCGGCGTGTGGGCCGACGATTCGTACCGCGTCGAGACGGCGGAGAAGCTGCCGATCAAACAATGGCATCACCTGATCGCGTCGTTCGACGGCGCGGCGCCTTATGACAAAGTTCGGATTTATGTCAACGGGCGCGAGCAGAAGCTGAAGATCAACAACCACCGGCTCTTCCGCACCTTCAGCGATCCGAACTACGTTTTGCGCATCGGCGCGGGCGGCGGGCCGGAGTATCGATTCAAGGGAGTGATTGACGAAGCGCGGATTTACAGCGCGCTGCCCGATGAAGAGCAGGTGGCAATCCTCTCCTGCGCCGATCCGCTCGAACGCATCGCGTCTGTTCCGGCAGCGAAGCGAACCGAAGGGCAGAGGCTGAAGATTCGCAATGCGTGGTTGGACGAGGCCGCGCCGGAAAATCTTCGGCAGGTGTGGCAGAAGCTGCGCGAATTGAAGCGGCGGCGCGAGAAGCTGATCACCAGCTTCCCAACGCTGATGGTGATGCAGGAGTCGTCCACCGCCCGCCCGGCTTATTTGCTCAAACGCGGCGCGTATGACGCTCCGGCTGAAGAGGTCGAACGCGGCGTCCCGTCAATCTTCCCGCAAATGCCGGCGAATCTTCCGAACAACAGGCTTGGCTTTGCGCGCTGGCTGGTCAGCGCGGAAAACCCGCTGACTGCGCGCGTGACAGTGAACCGGTTCTGGCAGATGTTGTTTGGCGCAGGACTGGTTAAGACTGTGGACGATTTCGGAGCGCAAGGCGAATTACCATCGCACCCAGAACTGCTCGATTGGCTGGCGGTGGAATTCCGGCAGAGCGGATGGAACGTCAAATCGCTGCTGAAGACCATCGTGATGAGCGCGACGTACCGCCAGTCGTCGAAAGTCACTCCACAGTTGCTCGGGCGCGATCCCGAAAACCGGCTGCTGGCTCGCAGCCCGCGCGTTCGGCTGGCGGCGGAGATGATCCGCGACCAGGCTCTGCTCGTCTCCGGGTTGCTGGTCGAAAAGACGGGCGGCCCTTCGGTCAAACCTTATCAACCGCCGGGGCTGTACAAAGATATGGTCTTCTCGAATATGACCAACTACGACCAGGCGAAAGGCGAAGGGTTGTGGCGACGCAGCCTCTACACTTTCTGGAAGCGGACGGTGATGCCGCCAGCGATGAGCGTCTTCGACGCCACGTCGCGCGAATACTGCACGGTGCGCGAGACGCGAACCAACACGCCGCTCCAGGCTCTGAACCTGATGAACGATGTGACTTACGTCGAAGCGGCGCGGATGCTGGCTGAACGGATGTTGATTGAAGGAGGCGCGAATGCGGAAGAGCGCGTCGCGTGGGCTTTCCGGTTGGCTACTTCACGACAGCCTGATGAAAGGGAGTTGCAGGTTTTGGTCAGTAACCTGATCGCTCAACGGGAATACTTCAGCAGTCATCCGAAGGAGGCTGCCCGGTTGCTGGCTGTGGGTGAAAGGCGGAATGACCAGAAGCTGGACGTGGCGGAATTGGCGGCCTATGCCTCAACCGCAAGTTTGATTCTGAATCTGGATGAGGTGATTACGAAGCAATGAACGGAGCAGGGCTGCGACCGGGGCGACCGGAAGTTTTTTAAGGATTTTGTGAAAAGGCGGGCGACCCTGCTTGACAAACCAGAGTCTGGCACATATATTGCCGAACTTTGTGGAGCAATAGCTCTAACTCATAGGCGGCGCTAGCGGGTCTCTCAAGTGCAGAGGCGCTGCCGGATTCGATGGAAAGAACTTATTCCCGTCGAATTTTTTGAGAATGTATTGTGGCGTTGCGATTCCCTCGTTGATTGAGCCGAAGCAGTTCCCCGGCTGAGTGGATCCCCTGAGTAGTTGCCTCTGAGGCAACAATCACTTGAAATATCACGCCACAGAAAAACTCGGCGATTTGGGACGCCATATCTGCATGGCTTTCGCGGACATCCCAAAAAATCATCACTTTGGTTAGCCAGCGACAAATGCTTTAGGTGTTTGTGGCCTTAGGCATTTACACAAGGATTTTTAACGCTCTCTCTGAAGGGGGCGCTGTGCTTTGCGCGCCCGTTCGAGAAGAAAGTCACAACGACTGGATTATGCCAACGATTAGTCAATTAGTTCGTAAAGGACGCAAGCGGGTTAAATACAAAACCGCCAGCCCCGCGCTGCAATCCTGCCCGCAACGCCGCGGCGTGTGCGTTCAGGTGAAGACTCAAACGCCAAAGAAGCCGAACTCGGCTCTGCGCAAGATCGCGCGTGTACGGTTGACCAACGGAATCGAAGTCACGTCGTACATACCCGGCATCGGCCACAACCTGCAAGAGCACTCGATTGTGCTCGTTCGCGGGGGCCGTGTGAAGGATCTGCCGGGCGTTCGTTATCACATTGTGCGTGGCACGCTCGATTCGGTGGGCGTGGCGAACCGCAAGCAGGGGCGCTCGAAATACGGCGCGAAACGCCCGAAGGAGGGCGCGGCGGGACCGGCCAAGGGAGGCAAGAAGTAATGCCAAGAAGAAGAGAGATTCCGAAACGCGAGATTCTACCCGACCCGGTCTACAACAGCCCGCTCGTCGCCAAGTTCATCAACACGATGATGTGGGACGGTAAGAAATCAGTGGCGGAGGGCATCATCTACAAGGCGTTGGACAAGATCAAAGAGCGTTCGCAGGAAGACCCGCTGAAGGTCTTCAAGAAAGCGATTGAAAATTTGCAGCCGAAGGTCGAGGTCAAATCGAAACGCGTTGGCGGCGCGAACTACCAGGTTCCGGTCGAAGTCAACGCCAGCCGCCGGGTAGCGCTGGCGATGCGCTGGCTGGTGATGAATGCGCGCGGGCGCGGCGAGAAGACAATGATTGACAAACTGGCTGGCGAGATCATGGACGCGGCGGCGAATAAGGGTAATGCGATCAAGAAGCGCGAAGACGTGCATCGTATGGCCGAAGCCAACAAGGCGTTCGCGCATTATCGCTGGTAATTTTTATGGCAAGGCAAGCACCTTTAAACAGGTTCCGCAACATAGGCATCATGGCCCACATTGACGCCGGTAAGACGACGACTACCGAGCGTATCCTTTACTACACGGGCATCTCCTACAAGATCGGAGAAGTCCACGAAGGAACGGCCATTATGGACTACATGCCACAGGAACAGGAGCGCGGCATTACGATCACTTCGGCCGCGACGACCTGCTTCTGGCGGCGGAACGGGGAAGAATTCCGTATCAACATCATTGATACTCCCGGCCACGTGGATTTCACTATCGAGGTCGAGCGCAGTCTTCGTGTGCTCGATGGAGCGGTCGCAGTCTTCGACGCGGTCGCGGGCGTTCAACCGCAATCGGAGACCGTCTGGCGTCAGGCGGATAAATACAATGTCCCGCGCATCGCGTTCATCAACAAGATGGACCGCCCAGGGGCTGATTTTGATCACGCGGTTGATACGATCCGCACCCGCCTGTCGGCCAATCCGGTTTGCATCCAGATGCCGATTGGAGCCGAAGATCAGTTCAAGGGAGTCATTGATCTGATCGAGATGAAATCAGTTCTCTGGAAAGACGAGACCAAGGGCTCTGAGTTCGTGGTCGAAGAGCTTTCCGGCGATCTGAAAGAGAAGGCGCAGGCCGCGCGCGAGCAGATGATCGAAGCCATCGCCAACGCCGATGACGAGATTGCGACGAAATATCTGGAAGGCAAAGAGATCGGCGCCGATGAAATTCGCGCGGCTCTCCGTCGTGGTTGTATCGCCATCAAGCTCGTTCCGGTCGTTTGCGGCACGGCGTTCAAGAACAAAGGCGTCCAGCCGCTACTCGACACGGTGATTGATTACCTGCCTTCGCCGACTGACATCGCGGCAGTTCAGGGAGTTGACCGGAAAGGTCACGAAGTCGAACGCAAAGCAGATGACAAAGCGCCGTTTTCAGCGCTGGTCTTCAAGATCATGGCCGACAAACACGTCGGCCAGCTTTCGTTCGCGCGCATCTACTCCGGCACGGTCAAAGCCGGCTCCTACGTGCTCAATTCCACGCGGGACAACCGTGAACGAGTTGGCCGGATTATGAAGATGCACGCCAACAAGCGCGAAGATGTGGATGAGGCCTACGCCGGTGAGATCGTCGCGCTTGCCGGTCTCAAGCAGGTCACAACCGGTGACACGATTTGCGCAGAGTCGCATCCGGTGATTCTCGAAGCGATGGAGTTCCCAGCGCCAGTGATCTCGCTGGCCATCGAGCCGAAGACTCGTCCGGATCAGGAGAAACTGGGCATCGCGCTGGGCCGTCTGGCTCAGGAAGACCCGTCGTTCCGCGTCACCACCGACAGAGAGACGAACCAGACGATCATTTCGGGAATGGGCGAACTGCACCTGGAGATCATCGTTGATCGCCTCAAACGCGAGTACAACGTCGAAGCCAATGTCGGCAAGCCGCAAGTCGCCTACCGCGAGACGATTCGCAAGGCGGCGAAGGGCGAAGAGAAATACGCGCGCCAGACCGGCGGTCGCGGCCAGTATGGCCACGCTGTCCTGGAGATCGAACCGAACGAGCCGGGCGCGGGCTTCGAATTCATCAACGAGATTGTCGGCGGCGTGATTCCCAGAGAATTCATCCCGGCGGTCGAGAAAGGCGTGGTCGAAGCAATGGAGGGTGGCATCCTCGCCGGCTATGAAATGGTGGACATCAAAGTCAGCTTAGTCTTCGGCAGTTACCACGAGGTTGACTCGTCCGAAATGGCGTTCAAGATCGCGGGTTCGATCGCTTTCAAAGATGCGGCGAAGAAGGCCAATCCAGTTTTGCTCGAGCCGGTTATGAAGGTCGAGGTCGTTACGCCCGAAGAATACATGGGCAACGTCACCGGCGACATCAGTTCCCGTCGCGGACGGATCGAAGGGATGGTTTCGCGCACCGGCACGCAGATCATCACTGCTATGGTTCCGCTCGCGGAAATGTTTGGTTACGAGACCGATCTGCGCTCGATGACGCAGGGGCGCGCTTCGTCAACCATGCACTTCCATCGTTACGAAGAAGCCCCGAAGAGCGTGAGCGAAGAGATCATTGCGAAAGTTCAGGGCGCAGCCAGATGAAATCTCAAATTTCAAATTTGAGAGATTGAGAAGCGGAGTGACTCCGCGCATAGCAAAACCGAAAAGGGGCCCCCAAAGGGCAAACTGAAATTTAGGAGCGATAACGAATATGGCGAAAGAGAAATTTGATCGGAGTAAGCCGCACGTCAATGTCGGGACGATCGGCCACGTTGACCACGGCAAGACTACTTTGACCGCCGCCATCACCCGCGTGCTGGCGAAGAACAATCCCAAGATTCAGTTCCGCAGCTTCGACTCGATTGACAACGCTCCGGAAGAGAAAGCTCGCGGGATCACGATAGCCACCGCCCACGTCGAGTACGAGACCAAGAATCGCCACTACGCGCACGTGGATTGTCCGGGGCACGCCGATTACGTCAAGAACATGATCACCGGGGCAGCCCAGATGGACGGGGCGATCCTGGTGGTGGCCGCCACCGACGGGCCGATGCCGCAGACACGCGAACACATCCTGCTGGCCCGCCAGGTCGGGGTACCGGCGATGGTCGTCTTTTTGAACAAGGTGGACGCGGTGGATGACGCCGAGTTGCTCGACCTGGTGGAGTTGGAAGTGCGGGAATTGCTCTCGAAGTACGAGTTTCCGGGTGACGACATTCCGGTGATTCGCGGCAGCGCCTTGAACGCCTTGAATGGCGATCCGGAAGGCGAGAAGCAGGTGGACGAGTTGATGGCGGCGGTGGACTCATACATCCCGACGCCCGCGCGGCAGGTGGACAAGCCGTTCCTGATGCCGGTCGAGGACATCTTCTCGATTTCGGGACGCGGGACGGTGGCGACGGGGAGGATCGAGCGCGGGATGGTGAAAGTGGGCGAGACGGTGGAGATCGTGGGCATCCGTGACACGCGTTCGACGGTGGTGACGGGAGTGGAGATGTTCAAGAAGCTGCTCGACAGCGGCATGGCGGGCGACAACGTGGGGCTGCTCTTGCGCGGAGTGGATCGGAAGGAGATCGAGCGTGGCCAGGTGATCGCCAAGCCGGGTTCGATCACGCCACACACGAAGTTCAAGGCGGAGGCGTATGTGCTGACGAAGGAGGAGGGCGGTCGTCACACGCCATTCTTCACCGGTTATCGTCCGCAGTTTTACTTCCGGACGACGGACGTGACGGGCGTGGCGCATTTGCCGGAAGGAGTGGAGATGGTGATGCCGGGCGACAACATCGCGATGGAGATCGAGTTGATCACGCCGATTGCGATGGAGAAGGGCTTGCGGTTCGCGATCCGCGAGGGCGGACGAACGGTGGGCGCTGGCACCATCTCGGAAATCGTCGAATAGTGAAAAGTGGCGAGTGGCGGATGACTCGCCACCAGCCACTCCTCACTGAGAAAACTATGCTGAACGATAAAATCAGAATTCGTTTGAAAGCTTACGATTATCGCGTGCTCGATCAGTCAACGGCGGAAATCGTCGAGACTGCGAAACGCACTGGCGCTCGCGTGGCAGGCCCGATCCCGCTGCCGACGGTGAAGAACAAGGTCACGGTGCTCAAGTCGCCGCACGTGGATAAAAAATCGCGCGAACAGTTCGAGATTCGCACGCACAAGCGATTGATGGACATCCTCGATCCGACGCCGCAAACGATGGATGCGTTGATGAAACTCGATCTGCCTGCCGGGGTTGACGCCGAGATCAAAGCTTTCGGCCGCGACCGCAGATAAATCATTGGTGGTTGGCGCCTAGTGGTCGGTGGTCGGTAAAAACAAAGACCACCGACCACCGGCCACCAACCACCGACCACCAGGAAGCAAACAATGGTGAACGGAATTATCGGTAAAAAGCTGGGAATGACCCAAATCTTTGCGCCGGACGGCAGCGTCACGCCCGTCACGGTGATCAAAGCCGGCCCGTGTGTAGTCGTCCAGCGCAAGACTGTTTCGACCGACGGCTACGAAGCGGTTCAATTGGGACTGGTTGAAGATAAATCGCCGAAGAAAGTCAACAAGCCGATGAAAGGCCACTTCGCTAAGGCCGGCATCCCGCCGACAAAGATCTTGCGTGAGTTCCGTCTGCAGGACGCGACAGATGCGATCAATGTCGGCGATCAAGTGCTGGTTGACCTGTTTACAGAGAACGATGTGGTTGAGGTCATCGGCACAAGTAAAGGGCGCGGCTTTGCCGGGTTCGTCAAGCGTCACGGTTTCAGTGGTGGACGCGCGTCGCACGGTTCGATGTTCCACCGCGCTCCGGGTTCAATCGGCGCTTCGGCCTATCCATCGCGCGTGATCAAAGGCACGCGGATGGCCGGTCATATGGGCGTCGAGCGCAACACGATCAAAAACCTGCGCGTGATTAAGGTCAACACGGAAGAGAACCTGCTGTTGATCAGAGGCTCGGTGCCTGGCCCGACCGGCGCAGTCATACTGATCAAGAAGACAATTACTGATTAACAGCGTGGCGCAATTGCGCCGCCAAAATTTCGAGAGGGCAGTGATGCCAACTGTTGATGTCAAAAACCTGAAGAACGAAAAAGTCGGCGAGGTGGAGTTGAAAGACGACGTCTTCGGCGTCGAACTCAACGAATCGTTGATCTATTTCGCCGTGAACAATTACCTCGTCAATCAGCGCCAGGGGACGGTCAAGACAAAGACGCGCGGCAACGTGTCAGGCAGCGGTAGAAAGCTCTGGCGTCAGAAAGGCACCGGGCGCGCTCGCGTCGCCAGCTTGCGCTCGCCATTGTGGAAAGGCGGCGGCAACGTTCACGGCCCGCAGCCACGCGATTGGTCAACCAAAATGCCGACCAAAATGAAACGCGGCGCGTTGAAATCGGCCCTGTCAGAGCGATTGCGCGAGGGCAATATTGTGATCGTAGACGAGTTCAATCTCGACGACCACAAGACCAAAACCTTCGTAGCGATTGCGGAAGGCTTCGGCTGGGACAGCAAGACGCTGATCGTCGAGGCTGCGCCGGAGAAGAACTTGATCCTTTCGTCGCGCAATGTGCCCGGCGTGAAGGTCGCGTCGAATGTCAACGTCAACATCTACGACGTGCTTTACCACGACCGGATCGTCTTCACGAAGGACGCAATCAATGCGTTGCAAGAAAGGCTGAGCAGTTAGTTAGTTTGTGTAGGGGCAGACCTCTGTGTCTGCCCGCGCAACACCGGGCAGACACAGAGGTTTGCCCCTACAAGGGAAAAGTTATGTCAACGATTTGGGATGTGCTCAAAGCGCCAGTGATCACGGAGAAGGCTCTCAAGCTGACGGAAAAGAGCACGAAGAACATCCGCGACAGCAAAAACAAAAAGACCATCAGGCGTAATCGTCAAGTACTGGCGTTCCGGGTCGCCAATGGCGCCAGCAAGCATGCGATCAAAGCGGCGGTCGAAACGATCTTCAAGGTCAAGGTTGACGCGGTGAGGGTAGTCAACTGTCACGGCAAAACGGTTCGCCGTGGCCGTACCGTCGGGCGTAAACCTGACTACAAAAAAGCCTACGTCACCTTGAAGCCTGGTCACAACGTTGATTACGCGGATTCGATTTAGAGTTGAGAGGCAAAGATGGGAATCAAGAAGCTATCACCGACAAGTCCGGCACGGCGTTACCAGACTTATCTGACGAATGACGACATCACGGCGGATAAGCCTCATAAGCCTCTGCTCAGTAGCAAGAAGCGGACTGACGGTCGCAACAACCTGGGCAAAATGACCGTGCGCCATCGCGGCGGCGGGCACAAGCGCCATTATCGCGTGATTGATTTCAAACGCGACAAGTTCGGCATCCCAGGTAAAGTCGCAACTATCGAGTATGACCCGAATCGTTCGGCGCGCATCGCCCTGATCAATTATGCTGATGGAGAGAAGCGCTACATCATCGCGCCAGCCGGTTTGCAGGTAGGGCAGACGGTGGTTTCAGGTCCCGAAGCGGACATCCTCACGGGCAACGCGCTTCCGATCAAAAACATTCCTCTCGGCACGCAAATCCACAACATCGAATTGAAACCCGGCAAAGGCGGACAGATGGCTCGCAGCGCCGGAAGCTTCGCGCAGTTGGTCGCGAAGGAAGGTGGTACGGCTCAGCTTCGTCTGCCTTCGGGCGAGATTCGGCTGGTCTCGGTTGATTGTCTGGCGACTGTTGGTCAGGTGGGCAACGTCGAGCACGAGAACGTTTCAATCGGCAAAGCTGGTCGCACGCGCTGGAAAGGCGTTCGCCCCACGGTGCGCGGCGTGGCGATGAATCCGGTTGACCATCCGCACGGCGGCGGCGAAGGAAAGACCTCGGGCGGGCGCAATCCTGTCACGCCCTGGGGGCAGCCGACCCGCGGGTACAAGACGCGCAACAACAAACGCACGGATAAGTTCATTGTTAAACGGAGAACGAAGTAGCGCGAAGACGATCTCGAATTTGAGATTGGAGATTGGAAATTCGAGATTTGGGATCAAACACTATGGCACGTTCAGTCAAAAAAGGCCCATTCATTGATAAGCACCTGCTGAAGGTGATCGATAAGATGAACGCGGCGAACGAGAAGAAAGTCCACAAGACGTGGTCTCGGCGTTCGACGATCATTCCGGAAATGGTGGGGCACACACTGGCCGTTCACAACGGAAAGAAATTCATTCCGGTTTACGTCACCGAGAACATGGTCGGTCATAAACTCGGTGAGTTTGCGCCGACGCGAACCTTCAAAGGTCACGCGGATAAGGCGGAAAAAACCGCTGGAGCGAAGAGATAATGGAAGCGATTGCGAAAGCGAAAAACGTCAAGATTTCGTCCCAGAAAGCCAAGCTGGTCATGGACCTGATCCGGGGCCGAATGTACAGCGAAGCCCGCGATCTTCTGCGGTTCACGAATAAACGTGCGGCAGGCTTGATCTTCAAAGTCCTAGAATCGGCTCGCGCTAACGCTGAATTGTTGGCGCAAAAGGATAACGTGCTGGTGGATGTGGACGAACTGTGGGTCAAGGAATGTCACGCCGACACCGGCACGACCAAATATCGTCGCCGCGTGCGGCCCGCGCCGATGGGGCGCGCTTATCGCGAGCGCCGCCATTACAGCCACTTCACCATCGTCGTTTCGAGCGACAAGCGTGAAAAGACCAGGGCTGGCAAGGCAAAAAGCAAATCAACTGAAGCGCCCGAGGAAGAGGCGGATTAAAGTTTAGAAGTTTTCGGCAACGGAGAGAATAATGGGTCAGAAAGTACATCCATACGGATTCAGACTTGGATACAACCGAACCTGGCACTCGCGCTGGTTCGCCAAACGTGACTTCAGCAAGTTGCTGATCGAAGACCTCAAGCTGAAAAAAGAGCTGAAGGCGCGGTTTGCGAGCGCTGGCGTTTCGCAGATCGAGGTTGACCGCGCGGCGAACCGGTTGCGCATCATCATCCACACTTCGCGTCCGGGCATCATCATTGGCCGCAAGGGCGCCGAAATTGACAAGCTGAAGCAGGAGATCAGCCGCCGGACGGGACGCGAAATCCTGATCGACATCCGCGAAATTCAAAAGCCCGAATTGAACGCGCAGCTCCAGGCCGAAAAGATTGCGCAGCAGTTGGAAAAACGCATCGCGTTCCGTCGCGCCATGCGCAAGGCGGTTGACGAAGCTCAGCGGTTCGGCGCTTTGGGCATCAAGGTGCGCGTCTCGGGACGTTTGAACGGCGCTGAAATCGCGCGATCTGAATGGACGCTGAGTGGCCGATTGCCGCTGCATACTCTGCGCGCCGATATTGATTACGGTTTCGCCGAAGCCAATACGACCTTCGGCGTCATCGGCATTAAGGTCTGGATTTATCGTGGCGACATCATGAATCCGCGCGAGGCGATGATGAAACGATAATAGCCAGCGCCTGGTGGTTGGCGGTCGGTTGAAAAGCTGACTTCTGGTGGCTGGCGCTATGAAGCAGAGAGCTAAAAATGGCTGAATATAAAATTCCCAAGAAGGTCAAATATCGTAGACAACAACGCGGTCGTCGCGCTGGCACGGCCAAGCGTGGAGCCACGATCGCGTTCGGCGAATACGCGCTGAAGGCGACGGAGGCTGCGTGGATCACCGGCAAACAGATCGAAGCCGGACGCGTCGCCATCACCCGTTTCGTCAAACGCGGTGGCAAACTCTGGATTCGCATCTTCCCCGACAAGCCGATCACCAAGAAGCCCGCCGAAACCCGTATGGGCAAAGGCAAGGGCGCGCCGGAGGGGTGGGTGGCGGTGGTCAAACCCGGACGGATCATCTTCGAGATGGAAGGCGTTGATCTGGCGACGGCGCAACGGGCCATGGAATTGGCGGCGGCGAAGTTGCCGATCAAGACCAAGTTCATCTCTCGCCACGATCAGGAAGGAGGCGCGCTATGAAGGCAAAACTGGAAAAGGTTCGCACACAACCGAGCGAGGATTTGATCAGGCGCATCATCGAGCTGAAGGAGTCTCTCTTCCGCCTCAATTTCAAAAAGGCGCTCGGCGATACGGACACGGTCAAACAGATTCGGGTTCAGAAGAAAGAGTTGGCGCGGCTGAAGACGGTTTTACGTGGGCGCGCGCTCGGGCTTGGCAGCGAGAAATTAACCTAAACAGAAACGGCTATGGAAGAAATAGTGAACAATCAGGAAGCGCCGATCATTGAAACCGCGCCAGTCGCCGAGACGGCGGTGGCGCCAGTCCGCGGTCGCCGCACCGAAAAAGTCGGCATTGTGACCAGCGACAAGATGATGAAGACCGTGGTGGTGCGGGTTGATCGGTTGGTGAAGCACCCGGTCTACAAACGGTACGTGCGCAAACGGACGAAATTCATGGCTCACAACGAGATCGAAGGGGTTTCAATCGGCGATCAGGTGCGCATCGTCGAAACCCGCCCTCTGTCAGCGCATAAACGTTGGCGTGTCGTCGAGGTGCTCAGAAAGGCGAGTAAGTAGGTTGCTAGTGGTCGGTGGTCGGTGGTCGGCTGATGACCCTCACCGACCACCAACCACTAACCACCAAAGGAGAGTAGCTATGGTTCAGATGCGATCAATTCTGGAAGTCGCCGATAACTCAGGGGCGAAGAGGATTGCGATGATTTTGCCTTCGGGTGGCGACACTGGCTCGCGCGCCAGCATTGGCGACGTGATCACGGCTTCGGTCAAAGAGGCTTCTCCCGACGGCACGGTCAAAAAGAAGCAGGTGGTCAAAGCCGTCATCGTCCGCACGCGCAAAGAAGTCCGCCGCAAAGACGGCACCTACATCCGCTTCGATCAGAACGCCGCCGTGTTGATCAAACCGGATGGTGAGCCGATTGGCACCCGCGTGTTCGGCCCCGTCGCGCGCGAGTTGCGTGAACGTGGCTTTATGAAGATCGTGAGTCTGGCTCCTGAGGTCATCTGACCGGAGAGAGGTCGAAGGTTATGGCAAACAGATTGAAGATAAAAAAGAACGATCAGGTGATCGTCATCTCGGGACGCGACAAAGGCAAACGCGGGCGCGTCATCGAAGTGCTGACCAAGAAGGGCAAAGTGATTGTCGAAGGCGTGAACATCCTCAAACATCACGAACGCCCGAATCGCCAGCGCGGGATCGCCGGCGGCATCGTCGAGCGCGAGGCCCCGATTGAGGCGTCGAACTTGATGTTGCTCGAAGGCGGAAGGCCCGTGCGCGTCGGCTATCAGGTTCTGCAGGATGGCCGTAAGGTCCGCGTCTCGAAGAAGACCGGCGCGGTGATCGAGTGATGATCTCAGATTTGAGATTTGAGATTGGAAGAGAATATGGCTACACGACTGAAAGAAAAATACGTAAAAGAAGTGGCTCCGGCGCTCGCCAAAGAGTTCGGCTACAAGAACCCGATGAGCATTCCGAAGCTGGAGAAGATCGTCATCAACGTGGGGTTGGGCGAAGCGATCCAGAACGCCAAGGTCATTGACATTGCCGTAGGCGATTTGATGACGATTTCGGGACAGAAGCCGGTGGTGACCAAGGCGAAGAAATCCATCGCGGCCTTCAAGCTGCGCGAAGGGATGAGCATCGGCGCAGTGGTTACGTTGCGCGGCGAGCGGATGTACGAGTTCTTCGACCGGTTCGTCAATCTGGCGCTACCGCGCGTGCGCGATTTTCGCGGCGTTTCGCCGAAGGCTTTCGACGGTCGCGGCAATTACACCGTCGGCCTGAAAGATCAACTGATCTTCCCGGAGATTGATTTCGGCAAAATTGACAAAGCGCGCGGGATGAACGTCTGCATCGTCACGACCGCGAAGACCGACGAAGAGGCGCGTTCGTTGCTCCGTCACCTAGGGATGCCGTTCAGACAATAGAAAATAAAATTATGGCAAAGACTTCCAAGATCGTTCAGGCGAACCAAAGACCGAAGTTCAAAGTGCGCGGTTACAACCGTTGCAAACGTTGTGGGCGCCCGCGAGGTTATCTGCGCAAGTTCGGCCTCTGCCGGATCTGCTTCCGCCAGTTGGCGCTCGATGGACAGATCCCCGGCGTGACTAAATCGAGTTGGTGACTTTTAGTCTGCGGCCACAAGAATTCCAAGCGGAGTTGAGACAATTATGACTGATCCAATTGCAGATATGTTGACGCGGATACGCAACGCCATCGCCTCGGGCCACACCAAGGTCGATGTTCCGGCTTCGCGGTTGAAGATCGAGATTGCGCGCATCCTCAAAGAGGAAGGCTACATCACCAACTACAGCGTCAAAACAACCGAGGGCAGCAATGCGCGGACGTTGCGCATTTTCCTGCGTTACGGGCCGAAGGGGGAGAGCGTGATTTCGAGCCTCGATCGTGTTTCGCGTCCAAGCCGCCGCGTTTATGTGCCGAGCAAGGGCATCACCAAAGTCCTCGGTGGGTTGGGCATCAACATCCTGAGCACTTCGCACGGTGTGATGACCGGCAAGCAGGCGCGCAAGTCTAAGGTTGGCGGCGAAGTGCTGTGCAGCATTTACTAACAAGCGATTCCGGCTAAAGCCGGTACTCCAAACGATAAGCGTATGTCACGAGTAGGCAAGAAAATTATCGAGATACCGAAGGACGTGAAGATCAACGTCACCGAGTCCGAGATCGAAGTTCAGGGGCCGAAGGGCAAGCTGACGACCCCGGTCCCGCCAGGCGTCACTTTCAAACTGGAGGACGGCAAGCTGACGGCTGAGCGTCAGAGTGAGCAGTACACGGCGCTGCACGGGACGGCGCGCGCGCTGGTGGCGAACGCCGTGGCCGGCGTGTCCAAAGGCTTCACGCAGGAGATGGATGTCGTCGGCGTCGGTTACAAAGCCGAGCTGAAAGGCCGCGCCATCCTTTTCTCGTTGGGTTATTCGCATTCGATTGAGTTCGTCCTGCCCGACGGCGTGACGGCCAAGATTGAGAAGGCGCAGCGCACGATCACTCAATACCAGACGACGATCACGCTCTCGGCGATTGACCGGCACTTGCTCGGACAGACGGCGGCCAATTTGCACAAGCTGCGTAAGCCCGACGCTTACAAGGGGAAGGGTGTGCGTTACGCCGATCGTCCGATGAAACTCAAACCCGGAAAGACCGGAAAGTAATATGGCAAAGAAAGCAAGACAAGATGTGCGGCGCGCGGTTCATTCGCGCATTCGCAAAAAAGTCACAGGCGCCGCGGCGCGGCCACGGCTCGCCGTTTTTCGCAGTGTCAACCATATCTACGCTCAAGTGATCGACGATGAAAAGGGCGTGACGATCTGTTCCGCCTCGACGGTGGAAAAGAGCGCCAATGTCGGCAACGGCGGAAACATTGACGCGGCGAAAGTCGTCGGCCGTCTGATCGCCGGCCGCGCCAAGGACAAAGGGGTCAGCCAAGTCGTGTTCGATCGCGGCGGTTACATCTATCACGGACGCGTCAAAGCCTTGGCTGAAGCGGCGCGCGAAGCCGGGTTGCAGTTTTAAGCGGCATTTGCAGTGGCGGTAGCGGACGACGTTGTGACCGCCCGGGAGAATCGTTTTTATGGACAGAATCAACGCTGACGGGCTTGACTTGAAGGATCAGGTGATCTCGATCAACCGCGTCACGAAAGTGGTCAAAGGGGGCAAGAACCTGTCGTTCGCCGCGCTCGTTGTAGTCGGCGATGGAAGCGGCATTGTTGGTTTCGGCACCGGAAAGGCTAAGGAAGTGCCACAGGCGATCCGGAAAGCTATTGAGGCGGCCAAGCGCAATCTGGTGCGTGTTCCGCGCGCCGGCACGACGGTGCCGCATCCGATGATCGGCAGATTCGGCGCGGGCCGGGTGCTGCTCAAACCGGCAGTCGAAGGCACGGGCGTGATCGCGGGCGGCGCCGTGCGCGCGGTGATGAACGCCGCCGGCGTGAGCAACGTGCTCACCAAGTGCATCGGCTCAAATAATCCGCACAACGTCATCCGCGCGACTTTTGACGCGCTCCAGAGGATGAAAAGTCCTGAAGAAGTAGCCCGCCTGCGCGGACGCACCGTGGAGGAGTTGTAAGCAATGGCGAATGAGAAGAAGGTCAAAATCCAGTGGTATCGTAGCGCAATCGCCACGCCGGAGAAGCACAAAGTCATCGTGCGCAGTCTGGGTTTCACGAAGCTCAATCAGGTGGTCGAACGCCCGGACACGCCGTCCATCCGGGGAATGGTCGCGAAGATTCCGCATCTGTTGAGAATTGTCGAATAGAAAGATTTGCGCGGATTTGAAATCTGCGCCACTTTTTTCAGGGAAAAGTTATGGCTATCGGCTTGAACAATTTGAAAGCGCCCCCCGGCGCCACTCACAAGAAGAAGCGCGTCGGACGCGGCCCCGGATCGGGGCTTGGCAAAACCTCTGGCCGAGGCAACAAAGGCCAGAAATCGCGCTCAGGTTACTCCGGCAAGCGCGGCTTCGAAGGCGGCCAGATGCCACTGCATCGCCGTCTGCCGAAGCGTGGTTTCACTAATATATTCAAACGCGAATGGGCCGAGGTAAATCTAGCTGATTTGGAAAAGATGTTCGACGCGGGCGCGACTATCACGCCTGAGTCTTTGGTCGAGCGGGGCTTGGTACGCCGTTCATTGCAGAAATCAGTCGTGATCCTGGGGCAGGGCGAATTGAAGAAATCGCTGACCGTTAGCGCGCATCGCTTCAGCAAATCCGCCAAAGAGAAAATCGAATCTGCTGGCGGCAAGGCTGAGACCATCGAAGATCGAGCATCGAAGGTCGAGGATCGAAAATAGAAGATCGAGGATTGGGGATTAACAGATTGCGCAATCTTCAATCCCCTATCATCGAGTTCTGAGGAAGTAGCAGGGTATTTGTTATGTTAGATTCGTTCATCAAGGCGATCCGCAACCTGTTCAACGTCCCGGAACTGCGCAAACGCGTCCTGTTCACGCTGGGGATGTTGGTGATCTATCGCACGGGCATCCATATCCCTGTTCCCGGCGTGGATCAGGAAGTCCTCAAGCAGCTTTGGGGGCAGATCGGTGGTAGCCTGCTCGGCGTGATGGACTTGTTTTCCGGCGGAAACCTGCGGCGCATTTCGATCTTTGCGCTCGGGATCATGCCTTACATCACGGCCTCGATTATTTTGCAGTTGATGACCTCAGTCTACCCTGCGCTGAAGAAGATTCAGGAAGAGGGAGAACTAGGTCGCCGCAAGATTACGCAGTACACGCGCTACCTGACCGTCGTCTTGTGTCTGGTTCAGGGCATCGGCATTTCGTACTGGTTGCAGCGCCAGCCCGGACTGGTTCCCGGCGCGGGTTTCTGGTTCGTCTTCATCGCCACCCTGACGATGATGGCCGGCACGCTCTTCGTAATGTGGATCGGCGAACAGATCACCGAACGCGGCGTCGGCAACGGAATCAGTTTGCTGATTTTCGCCGGCATCGTCGTTGGCCTTCCGAACGGGGTTCAGCAGTTGATGGCTCGAATCAAAGACCCGCTCTCGGCTCTCGGCGTGATTGCGCTCGTGGTCGTGATGGTTCTGGTGACGGCAGGCATAGTCTTCTTTGAACGCGGGACGCGCAAGATCCCGACCAACCACACCCGCCGAATGGTTGGTCGCCAGATGGTCGCCACCGCCTCGTCGCATCTGCCGCTCAAGGTCAATATCGCGGGCGTCATCCCTGTGATCTTTGCCTCATCGGTGCTGGCGATCCCGCAACAGTTGACGACCTTCGGCAATTGGGGCTGGCTGCAAAGAGTGAATACATGGCTGGGCGGCGGGCATCCGATTTACGAACTGCTGTTCTCGGCGCTGATCATTCTCTTCGCGTTCTTCTACGTTTCAATCGTTTTCAATGCGGATGAAGTGGCGGAGAATTTGCGTAAACAGGGCGCGTTCGTCCCCGGCATTCGCCCTGGCAAGCGCACAGGCGATTACCTGAACTCGATCCTCGTTCGATTGACCACGGTCGGCGCTGTCTACCTGGTGGTCGTTTGCCTGATCCCGCAGATTATGATCAGTGGCTTCAAAGTGCAGTACCTGCCGCTGATCGGTTCCTGGCTGGACAATCTGTTGCAGACCGCCAATATGGAATGGGTTATGACGGGGTTGGGATACTCATTCTATTTCGGCGGCACCAGTCTGCTGATCTGTGTCGGCGTGGCGATGGACACGATCAGCCAGGTCGAGGCGCAACTGGTGATGCGCCATTACGACGGCTTTCTTGGACCGCGTGGCGGCAGATTGCGTGGTCGCCGCGCTTCATAATTCGTGTGCCCCCGGAGCAAAGTGATCGCCTATGTCGAAGATCATCGTGATAATCGGCGCGCCGGGTGCGGGCAAAGGGACTCAATCACGTCTGCTCTCTGAAAAATACGGCTACCCGCAAATTTCGACGGGCGACATTCTGCGTGAAATGGCGCAGGCCGACACTCCGCTTGGTCGGAAGATCAAAGAGACGATGGCGTCGGGCAAGCTGGTGAGCGATGAGATATTGGCTGAGGTCATCCTGGCTCGCACTTCGCAGCCCGATTGTCAGGAAGGCTATATTCTGGACGGTTACCCGCGCACGCTTGAACAGGCGCATCTGCTTGAGGACTTGGCTCGGAAACAGCAAAAGAGCGTGGTTTTCATGCGCGTCGGCGTCCACGAAGAGACTTTGTTCAAACGTCTGACTGGCCGTCGCACCTGCGCTAAATGCGGGGAGATTTACAACGTCTACCTCCGTCCGCCCAAAATCGAAGGCGTTTGCGATCTGGACGGAGCGCCGCTCACACATCGAAGCGACGATAATCCGGAATCAGTGAGCAAGAGGTTGGAAGAATATAGGCAATCCACCGCGCCGTTGATTGATTATTATCGTGAAAGCGGGCGCTTGGTTGAAGTTGACGGCGAGCTTCCGGTCGAAGAAGTCTTCGATAAACTCCGCGCGGTGATCGAAAGCTCCGACGGGCAGTAGAACTGAGAACTGGCTTTGCTCCTGAAGAAGAAATGGTAATTCGTAAGTCACGTAGCGAACTGGATATGATGCGGCGCGCCGGCTTGATTGTCGCCGAGACGCTGCGCGGTCTGCGGAAGATGATTGAGCCAGGCGTCAGCACGCGCGAGCTTGACGCTTATGCTGAAAATAAAATCCGCTCGGCTGGCGCTTATCCGACTTTCAAAGGCTATCGCGGATTCCCGGGTTCGATCTGCGCTTCGGTAAATGATGAAGTCGTTCATGGCATCCCGTCGGAGCGCAAGCTGCGCGAAGGCGACATTATCAAAATGGATTGCGGGGCGACGCTTGATAATTTTATCGGTGACGCGGCAATCACCGTCCCGGTCGGCAAAGTTTCACCGGAAGTTGAAAGCTTGTTGCAGGTGACCAGGGAATCGCTCTTTAAAGCCGTGGAGAAGATGGTTCCCGGCAATCGCCTCTTCGACGTTTCATTCGCCGTGCAGGAATATGTTGAAGAGCGCGGCTACACTGTCGTTCGTGAATTCTGCGGTCACGGCGTTGGTCAACGGATGCACGAAGACCCGCAAGTTCCGAATTACGGCCGCCCGGGCACGGGGCCGAGGTTGAAAGAAGGATGGGTGCTGGCCATCGAGCCGATGGTCAATCAGGGCGCGCACGAAATTAACATTCTGGCCGATGGCTGGACGGTGAAGACGAAAGACGGAAGAGTCTCGTCACATTTCGAGCACACCATCGCGGTCACGGAAGATGGTCCGGTGGTGCTGACCGCGTTGGAAGACGGCTCGTTATTTCTGTGAGCTATTTTCGTGAGTTTGGGGTGATTGGCATTTGGCTTGCAAATTAAAGATGAGCGTCTATAATGCGGGTTTTGCAATTTAACTCTGAAGATCACTGTTGAACTGAAGGTATGTCGAAAGAAGACGCAATAGAGGTGCAAGCGACGGTGCTGGAAACGTTGCCCAACGCGATGTTCAAAGTCGAGTTGGAGAACAAGCACCAGGTTCTCGCTCACATCTCCGGGCGCATGCGAAAAAATTTCATCAAGATTCTGCCGGGCGACCGGGTTCTGGTCGAGCTTTCGCCATACGATTTAACGCGGGGACGGATCGTCTATCGCTTCAAATGACATCGGCGAAGGGCATCTCAACGCAAGCGGGATTAACTTATGAAAGTCAGAGCGTCAGTAAAAAAAATCTGCGACAAATGCAAAATCATACATCGCCACGGGGTCGTGCGCATCATTTGTGTGAACCCGAAGCATAAGCAAAGACAAGGATAAATCTCAAATCTCGAATCTCAGATCTGAGATTCGAGATTTGAAGAGTGGAGGAAGTAAATGGCCCGTGTTGCAGGCGTAGACCTACCGCCACAGAAGCGCGCACAAATTGGATTGACCTACATTTATGGCATCGGCAGATCGCGCGCAACCAGCATTCTCAACGAAGCTCAGGTTGATGTTCACAAGAAGATTCGTGAGCTCAGCGAAGAAGAATTGAACCGCATCCGCGCCATCGTTGACGCGCAAGGCAACGTCGAAGGCGATTTGCGCAAAGCGATTCAGTTGGACATCAAGCGTTTGATGGACATTGGTTGCTATCGCGGGTTGCGCCACCGCAAAGGGTTGCCAGTTCGCGGCCAGCGCACTCACACCAACTCGCGTACCCGCAAGGGGCCGCGTCGCGCGACGATTCCGAAGAAGAAGGCTGCGGGCAAGAAGTAATTATGGCGAAACAACAACAAACCTCAGGCAAGAAGAAAGTTTTCAAGAAGAAAGAGAAGAAGGTCGTGCCGCAAGGCATCGTCCACATCCAGGCCACTTTCAACAATACCATGGTGAGCATCACCGATTTGAATGGCAACTTGGTCGCCCAATCGTCGGCTGGCGCTATGGGTTTTCGAGGTTCGCGCAAAGGCACCCCATTCGCCGCGCAGCAAGCCGCAAACAAAGCCGCCGCGATCGCGCGCGATAGCGGAATGCGTTCCTGCGAGGTTCGGGTGAAAGGACCTGGTTCGGGACGCGAATCAGCGATTCGCGCCATTCAGGGAGCCGGCATTGACATCAAGCTGATACGTGATGTGACGCCGATTCCGCACAATGGCTGCCGTCCGCCGAAGCGACGCAGAGTTTAAGATATCTATAGTGGGACAAGATGTCATCTTGTCCCACCTCTACGGAGGCAAGAGATTGGCAAGAGATAGAGGTAAACAATGTCGTCTGTGCCGGCGCGAAGGAATGAAGCTCTTCCTCAAAGGCGAGAAGTGCTACAAACCTTCGTGTCCGATTGAAAAGCGCGGAACCAATCCGCCGGGACAACACGGCCCGAACGCCAAGCGCAAACCGATTGGTTACGGCGAGCAGTTGCGCGAGAAACAGCGCGTCAAACGCATCTACAACCTGCTCGAGACGCAGTTCCGCAACTACTTTGAAAAAGCCGCGCAGCAGAAAGGCGTGACCGGCGACAACCTGCTCGCATTGCTCGAACGCCGTTTGGACAATGTCATTTACCGTCTCGGTTTCGCCATGTCGCGTCGCCAGGCGCGCCAGTTCGTGCGTCACGGCCACGTCAGCGTCAACGGGCGGAAAGTGAACATCCCGTCGTTCCAGGTCAAGATTGGCGATGAAGTCTCGGTTCGTGACAAGAGCGCGAACAACGTTCACATCCAGGGGGCGTTTCAGACTTCGGGTGGCCGGGGCCGTCCCGGATGGCTGGAAATCGTCAACCCGGACAAACTGGTTGGCCGCGTGACCGCGATGCCGCGCCGCGAGGACGTTGACCAGAATATCAACGAGCAGTTGATCGTAGAGTTGTATAGCAAGTAGTCGCGCCCACCGAATTCACCGCGCTTGGGCGCGAAACGGCGAACCTCGCCCGCCACGGCGAGATCGACGCTTCGGCTCAGGCCTCCGGTTGAAATAATGAAATTCAGCGAGCGCGTAAATCGCAGTCAGCAAAGTTGGGAGAGTGGAAGGTAAAATGTGGACCGGATTCCAAAAACCGAAGCGTTTGTCATGCGAGTCAATGACTGACCGCTACGGGCGTTTCTCCGCCCAGCCATTCGAGCGCGGCTTTGGCACAACCATTGGCAACAGCCTGCGTCGCGCTTTACTCTCGTCAATCGAAGGGGCCGCCATCACCGCCGTCCGCATCGAGGGCGTGTTGCACGAGTTCTCTTCGATTCCAGGCGTGGTCGAGGATGCGACCGACATCATCCTCAACCTTAAACAGATTCCGTTCAAACTTCATTCCGGCGAGGCGAAAACCATCCGCGTTTCGCGCTCGGAGCCGGGAGTGATGAAATCGGGCGACATCGAACTGGATGACGAGGTGGAAGTCCTTGATCCAAATGTTCACATCGCCACGGTCAGCGAGGGCGGGAACCTGAACATCGAGATGCGGATCAAACGGGGACGCGGTTATATCTCAGCCGATCGGAATTTCGACGACGATCTGCCGGTCGGTTACATCCCGGTTGATTCCGTTCATTCGCCGATCACCAAAGTCAATTTCCACGTCGAGGCCGCGCGTCTGGGACAGGACACCGATTACGACAAGCTTCTGCTTGAAGTCTGGACCAACGGCAGCGTCACGCCGGAATACGCCATCGGGCTGGCGGCGAAGCTGATCAAAGATCACATGGCGATCTTCATCAACTTCGAAGAGGAGATTCACGAACAGCCCGAGCCGATCGTGCAAAAAGCCGCGCCGGCTCACAACGAACACCTCGACAAATCGGTTGACGAGCTTGAGCTTTCGGTCCGCTCCTATAATTGTCTGAAGAATTCCGACATCAAGACTATCCGCGATCTGGTTCAAAAGTCCGAAGCCGAGATGCTGAAGACCAAGAATTTCGGACGTAAGTCGTTGAACGAGATCAAAGACATTCTGACGGGAATGGGACTTGGCCTCGGAATGAAGTTCGACGATCAGGGAAACATCACCAAAGGGCCTGACCCGTCGTAAACATCGGCGTGAAGGCGTGAAGCCGAGTTAAGGAATATAAAGTCATGAGACACCTTGTCGCACACAGAAAGCTGGGACGAACCTCGTCGCACAGGAAAGCCTTGTTGAGAAACCTCTGCACGTCGTTTGTGCTTCACGAACGCATCATCACGACATTGCCGAAAGCGAAAGAGTTACGTCCGTACGCTGAAAAAGCCATCACGCTTGGTCGCCGCGCCCGCGCCGCCCGCGAAGCCGGACAAAACGAAGCGGCGGTGCACGCCACGCGCCAGGCTTCGGCGTTCTTTTTCCCCGGCAACGCCGGAGAGGTGAGCAAACAGCACGATATTGGTGTTGAACGCACCGCTGGCGTCGCGGCGTTGAAGAAACTGACCGGCGAGTTGGCCGAACGTTTCGCCGACCGTCCCGGCGGTTACACGCGTATCTTCAAACTCGGCCCGCGCAAAGGCGACGGCGCTGAAATGGCCCTGATCGAGTTCATTGGCAGCGAAGCCAAGAAGCCCATCAAAGACAAAAGCGAGAAGTCAGGCAAAAAGTAAATTGAGTTGAGAGAGTGTTTCTCGCCCAGTTCGCAATCAGCCTCAACCGTACGAGGCATCGTGTGGTTGAGGCTTTAGCTTTTCCTCAACGGGCTTGAAATTCAGATAACGTTTGGTTTACACACCGATCCCCCGATGCCCTATGAAAAAGACCGAGCGTAGGACCAAAACAACGACCAGAAAGAGCGTCAATTCCTCCGCAGCGAAAGCTTCATCGAAAAACACCGATCCGGGCGCAGCCGAATACCTGAGCCTCACCGAAATCAAAGAACTGATCGAGCTGATCGCGGAGAAACAATTCAACGAGTTCGAGCTTGAACGTGGCGGCTTCCGGTTGCGTCTGCAAAAGGGAGCCAGCAGAATCGTGGTTGAGACAGGTCAGCAGGCCGCCGCCACGCCCGCTGGCGAAAGCCGCCCGGTTGGAATCGCCGCTGCTCCCGCTGCTCTGCCGCAACCTGCGCCCGCGCCCGCGCCGCCGGAAGAAGACCTGCACATACTCACCTCGCCGATTGTCGGCACTTTCTATCGTTCGCCTTCACCTACAGCGGATCCATTCGTCAAACTCGGTGATCCCGTGGAAGCCGGAGCGACGCTTTGCATCATCGAAGCGATGAAACTGATGAACGAGATTCAAGCCGACGCAAGCGGAACTGTCGCCAAGATCTTCGTCGAAAACGGCCAGCCGGTCGAATATGGCCAACCATTGTTTGGAATCAAAGTTTAGGTTTCAGGTTTCAGGTTTCAGGTTTCAGTCGGCGTTCCCGTATGTCGGTGAAACCTGAAACCTGAAACCTGAAACCTGAAACCTGATCTATGTTCAAAAAAATCCTGATCGCCAATCGTGGTGAAATCGCCTGTCGAGTCATCTGGGCTTGTCGTGAGCTTGGAATCAAAACCGTCGCCGTGCATTCCGAAGCCGACCGCGACGCCTTGCACGTCCGCTTCGCCGACGAAGCCGTTTGCATCGGCCCGGCGCCATCAGCGCAAAGTTACCTGAACATCACGCAGATCATCGCCGCCGCCGAAATCACCAACGTTGACGCCATCCATCCCGGCTACGGCTTCCTTTCGGAAAACCCACACTTCGCCGAAGTCTGCCGCGAATGCAACATCGAATTCATCGGCCCTTCGCCCGAAGTCATCAGGATGATGGGCGACAAGGCGGAAGCCAAACGCACGATGAAATCCGCTGGCGTCCCCGTCACGCCCGGCAGCGAGGGTTTGATCGAAGACGAAGAGACGGCGGTCGAAGAAGCCGAACGCATCGGTTACCCGGTTTTGATCAAAGCCACAGCCGGAGGCGGCGGTCGCGGGATGCGCATCGCCCGCAACCGCGACGACCTGATCAACGCCTACCAGACCGCCCGCCACGAGGCCGAGGTCGCCTTCAAAAACAGCGGCGTTTACCTGGAAAAATACATCGAGAACCCGCGCCACATCGAGATTCAGGTCCTGGCCGATAATCACGGCCACGTCATTCACCTCGGCGAGCGCGAATGCTCCATTCAGCGCCGCCACCAGAAACTGATCGAAGAGTCGCCCTCGCCCGCCGTCAGCTACGAATTGCGGCAGGAGATGGGCCGCATCGCCGTCGAAGCCTGCAAACAGATCGGCTACAACAACGCGGGTACGATTGAGTTTCTGCTGGATGACGACGGCAGCTTCTATTTCATGGAGATGAACACGCGCATCCAGGTCGAACATCCCGTAACCGAGATGGTTACCATCTCCGACCTGGTCGCCGCCCAAATCCGTATCGCCGCCGGAGAAGAGTTGACCGAGACCCAGGACGAGCTGATCTTCGTCGGCCATTCAATGGAGTGCCGCATCAACGCCGAAGACCCCGATAAATTCACTCCCAGCCCCGGTCGCATCACGACGCTCAATCTTCCCTCCGGTCCCGGCGTCCGCGTAGACACCGCGATCTACGACGGCTACTTCGTCCCGCCGCATTACGACTCGCTGATCGCCAAAGTCGTCGTCCACAGCCGCACGCGCGAACGGGCGATCGCCAGAATGCGTCGCGCGCTCGAATCAATGGTCGTCGAAGGCATCAAGACGACTATCCCGCTTCATCTGAAGATTCTCAACGATCCCGATTTTATCGAGGGAAATTTTTCGACGCGGTTTATGGATCGGTTTATAATATAAGCCATCAATGGAGGTGATGAACCATGCCAGATCAACCCGACGACCAGACCACACAATCGCTCCGGGAGGAGATCACGACCCGGCTTGACCGGATCGAATCACTCATCGGCTCGCTCTCCAATCAAGTCTCTACTCTCCAGGCCAGCGTTGATCAAATTGCCCAGACGCAGCGCGATATGTACGTTGATCTCCGCGAGCGCATCAAGCTCGTTCACGAAAAAGTCCATTTCGTCCAGCGCGAGGTCGAGCAGTTCATCCGCGATCAGGAGCCGGATTCTCTTCAATCGCGACTGCTGAGCAGAGACCGGTGAGTCAGGAGGCAGAGACAATGGTGGTTCAGAACAAGGAACAACTCTTTTCGTTACTCAGCGAGCATCGCCAGCAGCTCGAGCGCCTGGGCGTGAAAAGGTTCGGCCTGTTCGGTTCATTCGCGCGCGGGCAGCAGCAGCAACAGAGCGATGTTGACCTGCTGGTGGAATTCGAGCCTGGCCGGAAGAGCTTCGACAATTTCATGCGTCTCGCCTTCTTCCTCGAAGAACTCCTCGGTCGCAAGGTTGACCTGGTTACACCGGAATCGTTAAGCCCGCACATCGGGCCGCACATTCTGCGCGAGGTCGAATATGCCTCTGTCAGTTCGTGAGTACCTCCAACACATCCTCGATGAAACAGGCTACCTGATCGAAAACTCCCGTGGCCTCGCTAAAGAGACGTTTCTGCAAAACGAGACCCTCAAACGCGCCTTCGTTCGCAGCCTGGAAATCATCGGCGAAGCGGCGAAACAGGTTCCCGATTCGCTGCGCCAACATCATCAGCAAATCGAATGGCGCGCCATCGCCGGAATGCGTGATCGTTTGATTCATGCTTACTTCGGTGTGGATTACGAGATCGTTTGGGATGTCGTGGCGAATAAGATTTCGGACCTGGCCAAAGAAATTGCGCAGATTATTGAGAACGAGTTCCCGCAGGATCAGGCCTAAAGTTTGTCGAGCGGACTACGAACTCCGAGCCCGCCCTGGTTCAACACGTGCGTGTAAACCATCGTCGTGCTCACATCCGCGTGCCCCAGCAATTCCTGCACTGTGCGGATGTCGTGCCCCGCTTCGAGCAAATGCGTGGCGAAGCTGTGGCGGAACGTGTGACAGTTTCCGTGCTTGGTGATCTCAGCTTTGCGCATCGCTTCTTTCACCGCTTTCTGCAGAACTGACGGATCGAGATGATGGCGACGTTCGATCTTCGTGCGCGGATCAATCGAACGTTTCGGCGCGACGAACACGTACTGCCATTTCCACTCCGTCGCCGCTTGCGGATATTTCTTCTCCAGCGCGTAAGGCAATTCGACGTTGCCGAAACCTTCCCTCAGATCAACCTCGTGCGCCTGTTTGACATTGACCAGATGCTCCCGCAAAGGCTCTTTCAAACTCAGCGGCAACATCGTCACGCGGTCCTTGCCGCCCTTGCCCTGCCGGACGGTGATCTGATTCATTTGGAAATCAATGTCCTTCACCCGCAGCCGCAACAACTCGCTCAGCCGCATCCCGGTTCCGTAAAGTAAACTCGCCATCATCTTCTTCGTCCCCTCCATTTTCGACAGAATCGACTCCACCTCTTCCCGCGTGAAGACGACCGGCGCACGTGTCCCCTTCTTCGCCGGTTGCAGGTCGCCGATCATTGGCAACTCGATCTGTAAGACTTCGCGGTAAAGGAACAACAACGCATGCAGAGCCTGGTTTTGTGTCGAAGGCGCAACGTTCCGGTCATTAACCAGGTGAGCAAGGAAATCACGAATTTCCGTCGCCCCCATCTCTTTCGGATGGCGTTTGTTGTGAAAGATGATGAAGCGTTTGATCCAGTCGGTATAAGCTTTCTCCGTCTGATAGCTCATTCCCCGTAAGCGAATGGTTGTGCGGACTTGATCCAGCAGCCAGGGCTGCTTGGTTGGCGGAGCTTGCGGCTGTGTTTGGCTCATAAACCACTCCTTCTGAAGTTGAAACGCTGGTGGCAGGAATGCTGGTAAATTGATTGCGTTGACTACGGCGCGGGATTATACTCCCCGCCGTCTCAGACTCAAGTGGTTATCCACCAGTGGCAATGTTTCTCCAACAATTAGGAGGCGCGCTTATGCAAGCTCGACGGACACTGGCTCCCGGTCAGAAAGGCACAAAGAAGTTCCTCGACCGCTACGGCGAGCAATTGGTCTGCGTTCGCTATCGCTATGACGAGCAGCGGCGCAAACGCTTCACTACCGTCGAAATCATCATCGAAGAATCTGCCTGGTCTCCACCTGAAAAGCCGGAGATTGTCGGATTGCGGGTTGAATTCCAGGAAACCGAATTGCAACGCCGGGTCAAACAAGCGGGCGGCAAATGGAATTCCGTGAAACGAGTCTGGGAAATTCACTACGACCAGGCGGTGGCGCTTGGTCTCAAGAAGCGAATTGTAAAGCTGGAGGTGTCTGATATTAGACACCATCAGGTGTCCAATACTAGACACTCGCAGGTGTCTAGTATTGGACACTAGTGTCTAGTATTGGACACAAGTGGCTATTAGTAGACACCATCGCCAGCGGGATAATTGTAGTTAGGTCTTTACCCTACAATAACGATTGTCCAGAGGAGGAACACAGATGGAAGTGGAAGTGACCATTATTATTCCAGGAGAATCACCTAAAAAAGTGAAGGCCAATTTGGCTGCCTCTCTTGATAAAATGAAATCCGATATTCTTGCTGCCAGGCCTCAGTTGGGGAAAGCAGAGGAATATGATCTATACATATTGCCAAAAGAAAGTGACCGAAGCCGCCCATTGCAAAACTACAAGCCTGGTGAGGGTGACACTCTTTATTTAGTCAAGACGGTGAGCCTTCAAGGGCCAGCAATCATGGGGTTATAGGTATAATCGAACTGTAAAGAGAGAAGAAATGAGTTCAATCAAGTGGCTGGATAAAGAATCATCTGGGGATAGGAACTTGGAGGAACAATCAGCGATTAGCTTTGATGAAGATACTCCGTCCATCCGATATTATAATACTCCATCAACTTTTGATGCGTTGTTGAGTTTGGAGAACTTTTATGGCTTATTGAGCAAAAGCTTCGTATTTATCCATAATAAGAAAACCTGCTCTGATGATTTAGTAGATAAGCTAATTCGTGACTATTATGACAAGTTCGATATAAAGCAAATCCAGACGCACCAGTTTCCAATCAGTGATTTAATGCAAAAAATTAAGAATGGACTTCGTGCTAGGCGAAAACAATCAATCTGGATTGTTGAGTCAACCTCCCATTCAGATAATTTGACGGAGTTTTGTACGAAGTTATTTATGTTCAAGAATGACCGCCACGGTATTTGGGTCAGAGGCAATCTAAATGAGCTTAGTCCTAAAACAATTCAAATATTCGATGTGTTATTTTTATTTGAAATGTCATCCACTGAGTATGATGTATTTAGAACGGCGATCTTGGCCCCAAGTAATCTAGCGGAGCAAATGGTAACACATTACGGAGCAGGGGATAATACACATTGGATGCTAACGTTTGTAAATTATAAACGGCTACCACGTGCCCCCTTGCTAACCAGTAACCCGATCATCTTACTAACCCGTAACAAGGAGACTGCTTACCCTATGGACATCACACCCTTTATTCCTCTGATCGTAAAGGCGACAGAATATCTTTTCACCGAGGCAAAAGAGTACTTAACCAGAGGGCGATCAAGCTCTGGAACTTCTGACGAAGAGATTATCGATCTTCCTATCACAAAGCAGGAATTCGATAATGCTCAGCTTAATATCAACAACTTTTCGTCAATGATAGCTGCATCCGTAACACGCGCTGACATGTATGAGTTACAGCAATTGCTGGAGATGATCGAGATGCAGAGGAAATTAGTCGCAAGAATGGAGCGAGACAATGTTCTAAAAAATGAAAGTCGACTGTCTGTTGAAATTGACGAAGTAAAAGGAAAGATAGCCGAAACAACTATAAAGGTACAGGAGCTATTGAAGCGACTTTATAAAAATTGAGCGTTTTGCACCTGCAAACAGACCTAACATCCATTGCACCGGAGCGCGCGCCACGAGTGCTGTGCTTGACCACCAGCGTCACAGCGCGCGCCCGGTGAACGGGTTGTTAGGCAGGACCTGGAACTCGCTTCAAGCTGCAAAACTGAGAAGAAAAAGTATAAGAAGCTCCCTCTCTATCCATGGCGTCAGGTAAGAACACGAGCCACGAGCGAAAGCTGCTGGAAAGTCTCCGCCACGCAGTGCATGGCATAACCGCGCCGTTCGCGTGCGGCGGCACGTTCGTGCCCAAACATCCGGTTACCATCTGCTTCCCGGACAAGACCCAGATCACCGTGTCGCGCGCGAAGAATACTTACGAACAAGAGCAGCTTCTTCGTCCCCTGGTCGCCCGTTGTAAACCAGCGCCATTCGGCAAAGGGCGTAAGACCAAATACGACCGCGCTGTCCGCGACGCCCTACAGATCAAGGCTGAGGGCGGCGCCTTTTCTGTTCTTCACTTCGACCCCGCTGAGGCGGGCATACTTGAGCAAATCCGCCGCGAATTGACGCCACAGGTTCCGGACGCGCCTATCGCGGAACTATACAACCTCAATGTCTACGCGGCGGGGGGCCACTTTGTGCCCCACAAAGACACCCCGCGCGGCGGCGATATGCTCGGCACGCTTGTCGTGTGCCTGCCGTCACAGTTCTCCAACGGCGCGTTTGTCCTCAAACATCATGGCGTCTTTCAGACCTACGACTGGGAGCGCGTGATCAGGGAGCAGGCCGAACCGACGCGCATCCACTGGGCGGCCTTCTTCGGCGACGTCGATCACCAGATCAAGGAAGTCTGGGGAGGTCTGCGTGTGACTCTGACCTACCTGCTCCGGCGCGCTCCCAATGTCAGGAGTGAAGCGGCGCCTGCCGAAGCTCCTGCCCCCCTGAACTCCCTCGTGCGGCAAAAGCTTCGTGACCTGCTGGACGACCGCCGCTTCCTGGCAAGTGGCGGGACGCTTGCCTTTCCCTGCTCCCATTTGTACCACCAGGACGCGCGGTTTCAGCGCAAGCAGAAATCGCTTTCCCGTCAAACTGTGTCTTCCCTGAAGGGGCGTGATCACGACGTTGCGGCGGCGGCGATGGCCGAGGGGCTGGAAGTGACCCTCTGCCCGTACATGATCGAAAACTGCGCCGACGAGACCTGGCAGCTTGAGCATTTCCCGACCCCGCGCGAGCAGGCTGCGCTGGGCTACCAAATGGAACCGGAGGATATCGAGAGCGCGTTGGCTGTTCGGGACAGCGCCGAAGACGCCGGAGGCTTCGATGTCACCTGGGTAGATCCGGCGCCGCACTTCAATTGGGCGCCAACCATGTACCCAGGCATAGGCAAAGGTCTGGCTCGGGCGGCAGACCCTGATCTGCCCGCGCTCGCTCATCTCCACTCGTGTGAGTACAGCGCTACGGGATATTTTGGAAATGAGGGTGGCGACATTGACCTTTATGTCTACGCCGCGCTTCACGTCGCAATCCCGCCGTATGGCGAAGGGACTCGCGCAGTGAGGAGTCCCAAGCCTGCCAGCGCCCACTCGTCGGCTTCAGGCAAACGTAGGAGACGTCGTTGACGATACAGCAGGAGGCTGCAATGGCGGAAATTCAGACAAAGCGGCTCGTGGCGATGGCGTTCGTTGCCGATGTGCCACGATCGGTCGCCTTCTACAAACATCTTGGCTTCTCGGTTGCGAACAGCTTTACGCCGCCTGATGCTGAGGTTCCAAGTTGGGCATGGCTCGAATCGGACGGCGCGCACTTGATGGTGGCGAGAGCGAGCGAACCTGTCGTCCCGGAGCAGCAAGCGGTGTTGTTCTACCTGTACGTTGAGGATGTCACGTCAGCGCGGGAAACCCTGGCGCAGGCTGGGCTGAATCCGGGGCCTATTACGACGCCGTTCTATGCGCCACGTGGGGAGTTCCGGCTGGTGGACCCTGACGGATACTGCCTCATGATCACGCACGTTTAACGGCTTGAGGAACCATAAAGAATCAACTAGGATGACGCTATGCGAGTTTTCATTAGTCATTCCAGAAAGGATACGCCGGTTGCTCGGCAGTTGGCGCGCCGGCTCTCGGAAGCCGGCCTGAAAGTGTGGTTTCCGGAAGACGAGATCCTGCCGGGTGATAACTGGGCGTTAAAGGTGGGACAGGCCCTTGAAGAGTCGGACCTGATGGTCGTGCTCGTTACCCCGCATGCGTTTGAGTCCGAGTGGCTGAAAGAGGAAACCCAATACGCCCTGACGGCGGAGCAGTACAAAGGCCGTCTGATCCCTGTTTTCTTGGGTCCTCAGAGTGAGACTTCTTCTGATATGCCGTGGATTCTTCGAAAGCTGAATCCTGTGCGGATCGGAGGAAGTGAAGAAGACTGGCAGCAGGTGGTCAACAAGGTGCAGACCTTTGCCGAATGAGCGATGACACCAACCGAGATATTCCTTTCGCACTCGAGCCAGGATCGGATAATGGCTCAGCGCCTCTCCGCCGTTTTGACGCGACACGGTCTTCCTACGTTCTTCAGCCCTCATAACATCATCGGAGCACAGCAATGGCAGGACGAGATACTCAGCGCGCTGCAACGCTGCGACTGGTTTGTCGTGCTTCTCTCTCCCGATGCGATCGACTCCATGTGGGTGAAAAGAGAGGTGGCGTTTGCATTGCAAGACCCAAGGTACGAATATCGAATCGTTCCGCTCTGGTATCGCGATTGCGACCTCAAATCGTTGCAGTGGCTCACCCTCTTCCAGATGGTCAACTTCACCGGAGATTTCACCGACGGGTGTCGGGGTTTGCTCAGGACCTGGGGAATTGGTCTGAGGGAAGAGTATTTGCAGTAGGTTCCTCTTTGGGAGGCGAAATATGACAACCGTGAAACGATCCTCGAAGAAGAAACAGGTGCCCCAGGAAGCAGGCCCGACAGCCGACCGCCCTCACATCCCAGGTTATGGTATTCCCAAGGACAAGAAGGGGCTGCTTCCCTGGTCGCACGTGGCTGAGCGAATGGACAAGGCCATGCATTATTGGGTCTGCACGGTTAGCCCCGACGGTCGCCCGCATTCGACGCCGGTTGACGGCTTGTGGCTCGACGACCGGCTCTATTTTGGCGGAAGCCCGCAAACCCGCCGCAACCGCAATCTGGCGGCGAATCCGGCTGTGTGTATTCATCTGGAAAGCGGCTCTGACGTGGTGATCTTGCACGGCGATGCGCAAGAACTGCGCGCGCCTGATCCTTCGCTAGCGGCTCGTTTGATCGAAGCCTCAGCCAAAAAGTATGGCTTCGCGCCCAAGCCAGAGGATTTTGCGGCAGGCGGGACGTATGAATTCCGCACGCGCATGGTTTTGGCTTGGAAGCAGTTTCCGAAGGATGCGACGCGCTGGCATTTTCAAGACGTGACGGAGGAGGAGTAGGTCGTCAGTAGCTGTTCCCCAACAACAGCGTCAGCAGATTATTCATTATCGTCAGATTGATCGGCAGATCGCCGTGTCCTTCACATCCGAACAGCGTGTGCGTGGGCGTTTGTTTCATCGCTCGCGTGATAGCTTCATTCGATTCGGGATTGAGCGTGAGTCCGAACAGGCTTTGGCGCGTGACCCGCCCGTCGCCGGGAATGAACAGCCGCTCGAACGCCTGTTTGCGCAATTGGCGCTCGATGTGGCGGGGATAGAAAAGCGTTCGCGGCGCGCCTTTGACGTTCACGATCAAAGCCCCGGCCAGAGTCGGCTCGCAATCGCCACCGACCAAGCTCAAGCGCAATGTTTCGGGCGGAGCGCCGGGCGCGTCCATCGCTCGATGAAAGCCCGCCGCGCGTTTCAACACGACCCGCAAATAGATTTCGCGTTGAGCGATGATCTTTTCCGCAGCCATCTTGCCTTCAGTCTCTCCGAAGTTTTTGGTCTGAGCTTTCAATTCTCGCGCCAGAAGCCCTGGGTCGCAGGCCGCCGACCATCCGTAGCGCTTCCACGTCACGGCGTCATAAAGATCGACTTTGATCGGATCGAGATTGGCATCGTAAAACTTCGCCGTGTCGTTGCGAGGGAGAAGCTGGTAGACCGCCGGGGCAGTGAAGATCATCGCGCGCCCCAGATTACTGAAGAGAACGATGCGCGGTTTGTCGGCTTCCGTGACCGAGTATCCGTAAATCAGCGAGCGCAACGCATCCATCGAGCCGGCGTTCGGAGTCCCGAAGAGGATCAACCGGTTGAGGTGCTCGGCGCCGCGCCAATCGGGCTGCGGCTGTGGTTGATCGAGAACGTCCTGGTTGCCGTACATCGCAAAATATCGCGCGATCAGGCCGCCCATCGAATGCGCGATGAGGTCGAAGCGCAGGTCGGGCCGGTTCAATCGCTGTTTGATCCCGGCGATTTTGGCGGCCAGCCGGCGCGCCGATTCGACGTTGTCGCGCCGCCAGTCGTAAGCGAAAAGGTAGAACGTATCGCGGTCTCCACCAGCTTGAGGATTGTCGAGGTCGCCGCGACGATAGCCGCCGTAATTTTCCAGCGCCTGAAGCAGCGCGCCGTAAACGCCGATTTCGGGAATGAATTTGATGAGTTGCGCCGTTTCGATCACCCGCGCGGCGGCGACATCGTCGTTGTTTTCAGAGAGCGTGGTTGACGAAATCGGCAGCGCCAGCGCCTCTTTGTCTTTCGGAAAAAGCTCAGGCCAGAGCTTCACTCCGGTTTTCTGATTGACCAGTTCGGAACCCGTGATGCCGGGAATGATGATGATCGGTGGTTTGCCAGTCTGTTTGGTCGTTTGCGGTGAAGGGAAGATGCGCGGCAGATTGGGTTTGCTCGATTTGAGCAAACAGGCGTTGGTCGAAAGAAGCGCGAACAGTAACAGCGCGCAACAAAAAACTCTGCGCCGTCTTTGCTTCCTCGGCGTCTTTGCGGTGAATTGAACTTTCGGCATCGTCATTTCTTGTGGCAGGATGCGGTACAGGGAGCGTCAGCGACCTGGGCTTCGGTGATGGGCGTATTGATCGAAGCTCAGGTCGCTGACGCTCCCCGTACCGTACCCCTCACTCAAGCTTCCGTAGAACGATGGTGCGCGGAATGCCTTGCAGGTCATCCAGCAGCCGAGGTTCAGTCCAGACCTCACGATCAACCATCGCTGAAATCTTTTCTGATTGTGTGTGACCCATCTCGCAGATCAAGTGACCGCCGGGTTTCAGCCGCGCGGGAACATCCCTGAGCAGTAGGCGATAAAAGCTCAACCCGTCATCGCCGTCGGTCAATGCCAAGCGCGGTTCCCAATCTCGCACTTCGCGTTGCAACGTTGGCATCTCCCCTTCAGCGACATACGGCGGATTGGACAGGATGAAATCGGCGAAGCTACGTTCCGCAAAAGCGTCGAGCAAATCCGTCGCGACGAATTCGACGCGGTCTGCGACGCCGTTTCGATCCGCGTTGCGGCGAGCCACGCGCAGCGCAGCGAGCGAGAGGTCGCTGGCCATCACGCGCGCATCGCCAATCTCTCTGGCCAGCGTCACTGCGATGCAGCCTGACCCGGCGCCTACGTCAACGATCACAGAGTTGACGATCCGGTTTTGTTGAACGAGGCGGATCGTTTCCTCGACAGCCAGTTCGGTCTCAGGGCGCGGGATCAGAACGTCGGGCGTGACTGCAAAATCGAGGCCGAAGAATTGTTGATGGCCGGTGATGTATTGCAGCGGCTCGCCCGTAGCGCGGCGCTCGATCATCGCCTGGAATTTCGACCGAACGTCGCCGGACAGTTGCTGGTTGAAGTTGATGATGAGGTAGGTGCGGTCTTGGCCCAAGGCTTCGGCCAGTAGCGTTTGCGCGTCGAGCAGATCGTTGGCGACGGAGGCGGCGCGCAAATGTTCGCCGGCTTGTCTGAGCGTTTCGGCAATCGTCGTGGATGGAGCCATCGGTCAAACGGCTGCTGCCTGCCTCTCGGTCTCGGCTTTGAGATTTTCGGTCTGGAAGTAAGTCACCACCGCGTCGAGCAATTCGTCAATCCCGCCTTCCATAATCAGGTCGAGTTGGTGAATCGTCAGTCCGATGCGGTGATCGGTGACGCGGTTCTCTTTGAAGTTATAGGTGCGAATCTTCTCCGAACGGTCGCCGCTGCCGACCTGCGAACGGCGCTCGGCCGAGATCGCGTCCTGCTGTTTTTGCCGTTCGACTTCAAGTAATCGTGAACGCAGGATGCGCATAGCCTTTTCGCGGTTCTTGATCTGCGACTTCTCGTCCTGCATCGAGACCACAGTGTTCGTCGGCAGGTGGGTGATGCGCACGGCGGAATAAGTCGTGTTGACGGATTGACCACCGGGGCCGGAAGAGCAGAACGTGTCAATGCGCAGGTCTTTCGCGTCAATCTTCACATCAACCTCTTCGGCTTCGGGCAAAATGGCCACGGTGACGGCTGATGTGTGGATGCGGCCGCTGGCTTCGGTTTGCGGCACACGCTGCACGCGATGGACGCCCGATTCGTGCTTGAGCCGCGAATAGACTTTGTCGCCTTCGATGATCGCTTCGGCTTTCTGAATGCCGCCCAAGCCGGTTTCGGAAGAATCGGTGACTTGGAACTTCCAGCCTCTCCGCTCGGCGTAACGCGCGTACATTCGCAAAATTTCGGCGGCGAACAAACAAGCCTCTTCACCGCCAGTGCCGGCGCGGACTTCAAAGATTACGTTCTTCTCGTCATTCGGGTCTTTGGGCAGCAGCAGAAATTTCAATTCGCTTTCGACCGCTGCGCGCCGCGCTTCGAGTTCGGGCAATTCGGCGGCGGCCAGTTCGCGCATCTCTTCATCTTCGGCGTCGCGCATCAATTCTTTTGCGCCGGCGAGGTCGCTGTCGAGCTTTCGCATCTCGCGGAACTTTTCGACGATCGGTTCAAGCTCGCGGTGTTGCTTGGCGACTTTGGCGTAGCGCGACTGATCGCCAATCACCGACGGGTCGGTCATCTGCTGCGTCAGTTCCTCGTAGGTCTTTTCGATGGCTTCGAGTTTGTCGAACATATTCCTCAGGCTGTCGCTGGTTGAAGCTCGCCCTGCGGTTCCAGCTTCAACGATTCTTTCAACGCATAGATCGCCACTTCCAGTTGATCATCCGACGGTTCGCGCGTCGTCAGGTTTTGCATCCAGATACCAGGCAGCGTCATGAGTTTGAAGATCGCGCCCGATTCCTTCTTGCCCGCCGCGCGGATGATTTCGTACGAAATGCCCGCGATCAGCGGGATCAACGCGATTCGCGTCAGCATGTTCAACGCGAGCGAATCGAATTTGACCACCGAAAAGAGCACGATCGAAACCAGCATCACGACCATCAGAAAGCTGGTGCCGCAGCGCGGATGCTGGCGCGGATGGCGACGCGCATTGGCCACGGTCAGGTCATCTCCGGCTTCCCAGGCGAAGACCGTTTTGTGCTCGGCGCCGTGGTATTCGAACACGCGCTTGATGTCGTTCAACCGCGAGAAGCTCCAGATCATCACGATGAAGAAGAACATTCTGATCACGCCATCTACCAAATTGAATGCTACCGAAGGCCGCACCGGTTTCATGTAAGCTTGCAGCCACATCCAGGCTTCACGGTACCAGGGCGCGCTCGTGGCGGCGGTCTGGTCAATCGAAACCTGCGGCGCATTTCCCCAGCCGAAGTAGATGAAGAGAAAGTTGGTCAACAGCAACGGCAGCACGATGAAGAGCAGCACGTTGAAGACCAGCGCGAAAGCGATTGACCCAGCCGCCGTCGCCGTTGCGCCCGCGTTCGACGATTCGGATTTCGATTTCGCTTCAACATCGCTCACGCCGGCGATCCGATCCGGCGCTTCGATGGCGTGCGCAGTGGTCGCCAAAGCGCCAGTCGCCGCCGCTGCTCGCACTGCGGGTTTTTGTTCAGCCTTCTCTTGCTCTTCCCCGGCCTGGTCTTCAAACGCGACGGTCGCGGAAAAGTTGAGAGCCTTGATGCCGAGCAACATCGAATGGATCAGCACGGCGCTCCCCCGCAGCACAGGCGTTTTCAGAATCGGATATTTGTCGCTGAGCTTGGGCAAACGCTCCGACTTCGAGACGATGCTGCCGTCCTGGCGGCGAACGGCGACTGCATAGGAATTGGGCGCGCGCATCATCACGCCTTCGATTACGGCCTGCCCGCCGACGATGATCTCTTTCTCCTGACTCATACTGCGCTCCTCCGGCTGCGAAATAGAGAAACTAAAAGCCACAAACGCGGTTCGGAAGCGGATGGCTTGAGCACAAGCCGGATTTGCTTCAGCGCGTTGTGGCTTGAATCTTTGCGGCTAACGGTCTCCGCAAACGATTGCGGATTGCGGATTGCGGATTGCGGATTGGATCGCGTTTTCGCGATCACGCAATCTCAAAGCTGAAATGTGCAGAAGCGATTTCATAATCAACCCGCGATCCGCCATCAGACGGAAGTCTTCTCGGTCTTCCTACCGTATTTCTTCTGGAAACGCTCGACGCGGCCCGCCGTGTCAATCAGCTTCTGTTTGCCGGTGAAGAACGGATGGCAGTTCGAGCAGATTTCAACGTGAATGTCTTTCTTGGTCGAGCGCGTCGTCCAAGAATGTCCACAGGCGCACACCACGTGGGCCTCGACATAATTCGGATGGATTCCCTCTTTCACTTTTATTTCTCCTTTTGCTTTAGATAAGTCTGATGATTACCACATCCGTGATTGCATGTCCGGATCAGCGATAAATCCACAGCTAACGACAACGCGCAAAAGTATCCGATCAATTCTTATTCTGTCAAGGCAAGCATCAGCGTGCGCAGTGTTCAGTCCCGCCTGCAACGCGGCGAAAATTTTCAACCAACTACTAATTTCTTAATTGACAGATCGGACTTGTTCGGCTACGCTTCGCGCGAATTCTTTAATAGTTTGTGTAACAAACCGGAAGGAAGAAAGTGAGGCGCCGCGATGGCTCGCAGGAAATCATCTACGCTGACGGAAGTCGAGCTTGAACTGATGGACGTGCTCTGGGAGAAAGGCCAGGCGACGGTCTCTGAGATCGTCGAGGCGTTGCCGGAAGAGCGTCTGGCTTACAGCTCTGTACTGACGATGATGCGGATTCTGGAGCAGAAAGGTTATGTCGCCCACGAGAAAGAGGGGCGCGCCTTCGTCTATCGTCCGCTGGTTGACCGCCAGCAGGCGCAAAAGAGCGTCATCGGCTATCTGCTCAAACGTTTTTTCAACAATTCGCCCGAATTGCTCGTAGTAAATCTTCTGGAACACGAAGACGTCACGCCCGCCGAAGTCAGACGGCTGAAGAAAATGATCGAAGACACAGACTGAATAAACCTCCCTCGACGAGAGTCCGAGGCCGCAGGAGGACGAAATGGGTTCATTGATCGAAAACCTCGACCCGTTGGCGCGTCTGCTGCTCGAAGCGATGCTTAACACCTTATGGCAGGGAACGCTGATCGCCGCGCTGGTCTGGCTGTCATTGCGGTTGGCAAAACGCGCCAGCGCGACCACGCGCCACGCGGTCTGGCTCGTCACGCTGCTGACCATCGGAGCGTTGCCGTTCGCCGCCATCGTCGCGAAGCGGAATATTCAGCCCGCGGGTTCGACCGTTCAGCCCGCCAAGCGCGAGACGACGCCCCCCGCTGTTCAAAGCGCCAGCCCCAACGTCACGCCCGAAGCGCGTCAAATCGCCGACCCATTTTTGATTGATAACGAAATCGCGCGACCCAACTCTCCGGTCAGACAGTTCCAGCCGAGGGTCAAGGATGATTTCAATCGCTCGCCGCAACTTGGCGCTGGTGCTGGGATCGCCACGTTTAACGAATCATCAAAAGCGGTTCCGGCTGTAGCGGCTGTTTCTTCAAAAGTCGAAAAGAAGAGTTTGTGGCTGCGCGCGCGAGATTGGGCTGCAAACGTCTTCAACGAAATAGGTCCGCTGGCGCTCACCGGCTTGTGGCTGATGGTTTGCGCATTGCTGTTGTGGCGGATCGCGCGCAGTTACCAGGCCGTGTCGCGCATGCGCGGCCAACTGGGCTTCGTGCCGTCCCATCAGCGCGAACGTGTGCGGCGGCTGGCCGAGATGTTTGGAATCGGAAGGCCGGTTCACGCTTTCACCTCCGGGCAGGTTTCGGCGCCGATGACCATCGGTTCGTTCAAACCGTTGATCATCCTGCCGTCTGATCTCGCGGTCAGTTTGTCGCCGCCGGATTTCGAGAGCGTCGTCGCGCACGAGTTGGCCCACATCAAACGCTGGGATTATCTGACCAATCTGCTGCAACGTCTGGTGCAGTCTTTTCTCTTCTTCCATCCGGCGGTCTGGTTCATCAACAAACAGTTGATGATCGAGCGCGAGCTGGCTTGTGACGATTGGGTAGTCAAAACCTGCGAGCCGCGCCGTTACGCCAGTTGCCTGACCAAACTGGTCGAATCGTTAAATGAATCGAAACCCAAGGCGGTGGTGAAGCTCGCAGCCGCCGGGATCATCTTCGGAAAACACGTGATTTCAAGGAGGGTAGAAATGATTCTCAATCGTGACCGCAACGCGACGACCGCCGTGTCGAAACCGGCGCTGCTTTACTCAATCGGCCTGGTCGCGTTCTTCATCGCCATGTGCAGTCTGATCTCGCCGGTAATCGCCGTGCCGCTGGGGCAAAAGCCAGCCAAGCAGGACAAGAAAGAGAGCAAGGCCGTCGCTCCGGCGACCACGAAGTCGCAGGAATGGCCGCCACTGCCGCCGTTGCCTCCGCTGCCGCTGGACGAACCGGTCGAACCACCGGACTTTCCCGATATACAGGAACCGCATGATCCGCCGATTCCACCGATTCCAGCGCTCCCTCCGATTACTGTGATTGCAGCGCCGGAAGCTGAGCCAGTTATATTGCCCAGCGAGGCGATCAATAACGGAGTTTGGGACGTGATCACCGGCGTCGCGACGCCAGTGGCTGTGCTGCCGCCCATCAGTGTGTTGGCGCAGCAAGTCGCCACGCCCCAACCAGCGCCAGCGCCAGTGCGTCGGGCCGTGGTCGATCAGGACGACAGGAACAGGACGCCGTCTATCCCTGAAACCGAGCTGCTCACCGTGCTGACCGACATCGTCAAACGCGACGCCGATCCGAACGTGCGCAACGAAGCCTTGCAGGGCATCTACCGTTTGCGCAGTGACGCCGCCATCAACACGCTGATCCAGCTCTACGACGGCGTGAGCGACGTGAAGGTCAAGAGCGAGATCATCGGCTACCTGCTGCGCCGCGAAGGCGACAACAGCAAAGCCATCGCCAAGCTGACGACGATCGCCAAATCGGAACAGAACGAAGAGCTTCGCAACCGGGCTGTCCGCTACCTGGGCAACGTCAAAGGCGACGACGGCGCCAACACGCTGATCCAGATTTATGACGGATTGCAGGATCCGAAGATGAAGCAGTACGTCATCCGCTCGCTGGCCGCCAACAAGAGCCGCAAGGCGATTGACAAATTGATTCAGATCGCCAAGAACGATTCCGATCCGCAGGTGCGCCAGTACGCGATCCGCAGCCTTTACGGCATTGACAGCCGTCTCTACCTCGAAGGTATTGAAAGGGAACGTCCGCAGCCGCGTATCGGGATGCTCAACGGCGGCCGATTGTTCGTCGCCCCGCGTGCCTTTGAGTTCAACGGCAAGGCTTTTGAATTCGACACGAAGAAATGGGAAGAGTGGCAAAGGGATTGGCAAAGGAAGTGGGAAGAGCAGAACGAGAATTTCCGCCAGATGTTCGAGAAGATGCGCATTGAAGGCCTGGATAAGCTGAAGATCGAAGATTTGCAGAATCGGCTTCGGATCGAAATGCCGAAGATCGAACTGCAACTCAAAGAACTGGAAGATAAGGTCAGGCTGGGCTACCAATTCGATCGCATCGGTTCGGTCGAAGGCCAGTTGCGTTCGCAATTGGCGGCGGTCGAAGCGCAGCTTACCGCATTGCGCGCGCAGTACACCGACACGCATCCGAAGACGGCGGAGATGCGCAATCTGAAGAACGCTCTGGAGCGGCAACTGAACAGCGTCCGCACGATGCGAACCACGACTCCCAGACCGGCAACCATTCGCGGCAGGAACAGTGTGTCGGGGGTGAGTGCCGCCGCCCCGGTAGCTTCCACTTCTTTCTAAATCGAAACAGGCAGGATTGGCGCAGCGATTAGCGAGAAGCATTCTCAATTCTCCATTTTCAATTCTCCATTTTTTGCAGGAGGCCACTTCATTACAAACCTTGGCCCGCTGCAAAGAATTGAGAATTGAAAATGGAGAATTGAGAATGCTTCCACATCGAATGTCACGATCTTCGTTGGCCTGATTCAGTCCGAGCAAAAACTTTTGAATCAACTACGTGCGCTCCGGGCGGCTCCGCGTGTTTACGGAGCCGCTCTTCGGGCGCATTCTTTTTCACTGAGGGAGGGAAAATGATGCGAAAAGTTTCAATTCTTCCGGCCATCGGCGCATTGCTGCTCGCATTCGCTTCGACGTTTGCGCAGGATCAACAGACTAAAAATTACACCAAAGCCGATTTCATCAACGTCGACGGTTCCAGCCTCAACGACAAAATCGAACGTGCGGTCAGACAATTCAAAAGCTCGCGGCAAGGCGACACCGTCTGGTTGGCTTACCATTTCCCGCCGCGCGAAGACGCTTACGTCGGAATGTTTTCGGGCGTCTACTATCGCGACAGCGACGGCATCAGGCTCGAACGGAAGGAAGACCCCAGCCAGGTCGCGGTCTTTTTGCTCACGGACGCGACCGGCTCCCAACCGAAGTTCACCAAAGTCAAAACGTTCAACCTGGCCGAACCTTACGTTTTCGAAAACCGCCCGGTTTACTGGCTCGGCAACGTTGACGCGAACCAGAGCGTCGCGGTGATCGAAAGCGCGATGCGCGCCGACCTGCTGAATAAGGATTTGACGCGCGGCGCGCTCAGAGCCATTGCGGTTCACAACAGTCCCCGCGCGGTCCCGCTGCTCAAGGAGGTGGCGTCGAAAGAGACCGATATCGAGCTTCAACGCTCCGCCATTTCGAATCTGTCGCGCATCAAAACCCAGGAGGGGTTGGACGCGCTGTCTGACCTGTACGACAACGCCAACAACGACACTTTGAAGGAAGAGATCATCGCCGGGATCGCGCGCAACGAAAGCCGCAAGGCTACGGACAAGCTACTCGCGATTGCAAAGAACGATCCGAACCCGAAGATGCGGCAGCGCGCCATCCGGCGGCTTTCGACCAACAGAGGGCCAGGCGTCTGGGTAAACTAAGGAAATCGCGCATCAGGCAAGCGCTTCTTTGATGACCTTGCCATGCACATCGGTCAGCCGGAATTCGCGGCCTTGGAACCGATAGGTCAACCGTTCGTGGTCGAAGCCGAGTTGATTGAGCAGCGTCGCGTGCAGGTCGTGGACGTGTGTGCCGCCTTCGACCACGCCGAAGCCGAGTTCGTCCGTTTCGCCGTGCAGGTAGCCGGGTTTGAATCCGCCGCCAGCCACCCACAACGTAAACGCATCTACGTGATGATCGCGTCCGGTAGTTTCGCGGACTTCGCCCATCGGCGTGCGCCCGAATTCGCCGCCCCAGATGACGATGGTGTCGTCCAGCAAGCCACGTTGTTTCAGATCGAGCACGAGCGCGGCGCTGGCCTGGTCTACTTCGCGGCAGCGCGTTTCGAGGTCGCCGTCGAGATTGTTACCGCGTTCGCCGTGATGATCCCAGTCGGTGTGATAAAGCTGCACAAAGCGCACGCCGCGTTCGATCATCCGCCGCGCCAGCAGCGCATTCGCCGCAAAGCCCGATTCGTCCGGCTTCACGCCGTAAGCGGCGAGCGTAGCCGCAGATTCCTTGCGAACATCCATCAGTTCGGGCGCGCTCGTTTGCATGCGAAACGCCATCTCGTAGGCATTTACCCGCGTCATGATTTCAGGATCGCCAGTAGTCTCAAGCCGGGCGCGATTGAGGGCGCCGACGGTGTTGTAAAAATCGCGTTCCTGTTCGCGCGCGAGTCCCGCCGGGCTTTGCAAATTCAGAATCGCATCGCCGCTGCCGCGAAAAGGCACGCCTTGAAACGAGGTCGGCAAAAAGCCGCTGCTCCACAATGTGGCGCCAGCGCGCGGGCCACGCCGTCCGCTCTGCAACACAACGAAGCCGGGCAAGTCCGCCGATTCGCTGCCCAGCCCATAAGTCACCCACGCGCCGAACGCGGGACGACCGGGAATTTGAAAGCCCGTATTCATGAAGAGCTTCGCCGGCCCGTGATTGAACACATCCGTAGACATCCCGCGCAGCCAGCAAACCTCGTCCACGATCTTGCGATGATGCGGCAGCAATTCGCTGAGCGTCATGCCCGATTGCCCGTAGCGCGCGAACGTTCGCTTCGTGCCCAGCAGCTTTTCATTGCCTTTCAGAAAGGCGAAGCGACGGCCTTTGAGCAAACTGGGCGGCGGCGGTTGCCCCGTCAATTCCCGCAGCTTCGGTTTGTCGGAAAACAATTCCAGTTGCGAAGGCGCGCCCGCCATAAACAGATAAATCACGCGCTTGGCTTTGGCTGGCAGCGGCGGTTTGCGCGCGGCCATCGGATTGGTGGGATCAATCTGCGGGCGCTGCGGCGCGCCGAAGCCATCACGGGCGAGCAGGCAGTTGAGCGCGATAGAACCAAGCCCAACAGCGCACTGGCCGAAGAAATGGCGTCGGGTCGCGTCTTGCAATTCATTTTGAGAAGACGTGTTTATAATTTTCATTTGACCTTTTTCAGCGCGACAGCATTGATGCAATACCGCAAACCGCTGGGTCCTGGGCCATCCGGGAAGACGTGTCCCAGGTGCGCGTCGCACGTGTTACAAATCGTTTCGACCCTGGACATCCCGTAGCTGTTGTCTTCGTGATAGGCGATCGCGTTTTCTTTGATCGGTTGCGTGAACGAAGGCCAACCGGTTCCGCTCTCAAACTTTTCGCTGGCATCGAACAGCAACGTGTCGCAAGCCACGCACGCGTACAAACCCGGTTCGAACAAACTGCACATTTCCGAACTGAAGGGCCGTTCGGTTCCGTGCTGGCGCGTCACGAAGTATTGCTCCGGCGTCAACTGCGCTTGCCATTCTTCATCGGTTTTGACGACTTTTCGGTCGGGGGGCAGGTTTGAAATCCTGGCCATTCGCAGCACATCCAACCATTTCAACATCAGAATACCGCTCCTTTTCAACACTCTCACGAGGCGCAAAAATGGCGCTTTCATTTGCGAATCGTTATTACTCTTCGCCACCCGCCAGAGAAGCTCTGATATCCGGCATTTTCATGAACAAATGAAATTCGTTGTGTGGCGCAGACTTGAATCCGAGTTTTCGATAAAAGTTTTTTGCCGCCTCATCTTTGGCGTGAACTAAAACGGCCCGCAAACCCGCAATTTCAGCAGCTCGAATGGCTCGCAGCAAAGCATCACGCACTAAAGCTTTGCCCAAACCCTTGCCTTTTTCGCTCGTGTCAATCGCCAAACGCGCCAACAAAATTATCGGAATCGGATATTTGCCCAAGCCGGAGGAAACTTCCGAAGTCGCTTCCGCCTGGCTGACCGAACCGAAAACCAAAGTGTAATAACCGGCGATTCGATTTTCTTCGTTTGTGACGACGTATGTCCGCGCAGCGTCTTTTTTCTGATTTTGCAGAGCGTACTTTTTCAGATACACGTTCAACGGCTCAACTCCGCAATTAAAAGAGTCGCGGTCGTGGCTTTTATCCGGAGGCTGGGAAGAACTGTATCTAGCTTTGGGGGTCATCCAGCACGCTCGGTTCGGAAAAGAGTTTGCGAAGAGCGGGAATTGATTTTGGCGGCTCATCCAATGCTGCGAGAAATGCCTTGTGCTTTTTTCGGCTGACAACGAAATCGGCGTTGTCTAGTTCCAGGGCTTCAGCGGCTTCGATGATATTTTCCAAAACAAACTCGCTGATGGTTTTGTTGCTTCGCAAAGCGGCGCGGGCAATCAATTCTTTTTGTTTTACGGTTGCCCGAATGCTAAAACGAGTCTCCCGATTTTCTTTGGTCGTAATCATGTGCCAGATTCCTTTTGATAACAGTGTGTTCACATTGTCCACCCACGATTGTCTGCCTGAAAACCAGGTTTTGTCAAATCTCGCCTCTGCAGCTCTCTTTATTTCACCCGTTTACGCGCTCTGCCTGATTTCTTGCGAAAGAGCACACGGTCGGCGTCCGGGTCGAGTTCGACAACGCAGCCTTGAAACAATTCCGTGCCCAGTAAGCCTTCGTGGGAGTCAGTGGCTTGAACACGGACTTCCCGCGTTTGCCCGAACCAGACAATCTCCCCGATATGAACCTCAGTTTCCACGACGGAACCATCAGCCAACAGCGAAAACATCGTACCGTCGTCCGGTAATCCAAGCCTGGTAATCAGCGGCTTCGGCAAAACGACTTCTCCGTTGAAGCCGGAATCAACTACCAGATCAAGCTCTTCGCCTGTTGCCAAAGCAACCGCCAGATAGGGTGAAAGGTGGGAATCCCACCAACCCTCCAACCGTTGTACTTGTTTCATATCGAGAGCGGTACCGGGTTTCTGAACGTGACTGCCGCCTTAAAACCGATGCGGACGAGAAAGAACTTTTTGTCAGGGTGCTTGGCCCTGGCCTTTTGCATCGCCTCGGTCATACGACTCGCGACAAAGTAATCGCCGGAATCCGGCTCTATCGCCGCGAACTTTCCGATGTAGGTTGGTTCGAGCAAAGCTTTCAGCTTGGTTTCATAAAGGCGCACTGCCTTGCGCGCGAGTGGCGACATCTTCCGTGGCTTGGGCGCTGACTTTTTGGTTGACGTTGTGGCTTGTCGCCGACGTTGTTTGGTACTCATATTCTTTATCCCTCCGCCGCAAATGTAGCACGAATTGATGTGCCGCCCCACACGCCCCATCACTCACGCGTAATGAAATTGTCCGTATTAAACAACACACGCGCAGCCGCAGTCAGCGCCGCAGCTTGCGGTTCGGTCAATCCGGCTTTCGTCAATTCTTTGGGCGCCAGCGCTTTTGCCGAAGTCGGCTGACTGGCGAAGTTCTGCGCCTGCCGTTCGACATAACTGCGCAATGCGGCGAGTTCCGTGGCGTTGGGGGGACGGCTGAAACAGAACGCGAAGGCGTGCTTCAAGCGAGCATCCAGCGTAGCCGCAAATTCGCCCGGCGCCTCGCGCACCAACCTCGCCGCCAGACCTTGCGCGATTTCCAGGAAGGCCGGGTCGTTCGCCAGCGTCAGCGATTGCAACGGCGTGTTCGATCGCTGACGCCGCGTGCAGACTTGCTGAAAATCGGGCGCGTCAAACGTCGTGAACAACGGGTAAGGCGCGCTGCGATAAAAGTGCGTGTACATCGCGCGGCGAAAGCGTTCGGCTCCCGTCGCCGCCATCCAGTTCTTTCGGTTTTGCGTGAAGGCATAGACGCCGTCGGGTTGCGGCGGACGCACGCTGGGACCGCCGATGCGCGGGTTGAGCAGGCCGCTGGCGCTCAAGGCCGCGTCGCGCACGATTTCGGCTTCAACGCGCAAGCGTTCCTGCCGCGCCAGCAACAGGTTGCGCGGATCGGTTTCGTGAACATCCTTGCGCGCAGCCGATGACTGCCGATAGGTCGCGCTCGTGACGATCAGGCGGTGCATGGCTTTCAGGCTCCAGCCTTGCCGGATGAATTCGCCGGACAGCCAATCCAGCAATTCAGGATGCGTGGGCAACGCGCCCTGCGTGCCGAAATCCTCTTCGGTTTCGACCAGGCCACGCCCGAAATAGCGCATCCAGAGGCGATTGATTGTGACGCGCGGCGTGAGCGGATTGGCCGGATTGACGAGCCATTGGGCGAGATCGAGGCGCGTGCGCGCCTGACCGGTTTCAGGTAATGCGGGCGCGATGGCGCTGATGACGCCCGGTTGCAACAAGCCTGCGGCTTTGTCAGGGCGCGTGAAATCGCCGCGCGTGAAGATGTACGATTCCCGCGGCTCGTTGATGTCGCGCATCACCATCGCAAAGACAGCATTGCCTGCCTGCTTTTCTCTGACCGCGCGGGCCGAAGCGAAGGCCCCATCCACCATCGTTTGCTGTTCGGGCGAGCGCGCGTTGAGCGGGAGTTTTAAGGCCGCGAGCAAAGCCGCTCCGCGCGCATCGTGCGGAGTTTCTGTGGCGACTTCGATTTTGAAATGACCGACGCCGCGTCCAGCGTCGGCGTCGTGCCGCATGATGAACTGGATTTGGCGGCTGGCGAATTCTTTCGGTCGGGCGTAGACAAACACTGCTTCGCGCGGCGCGTTGTTTCCGACATTGATTGACCAGCCCGTGCGGCGGTCGCCATCGGTGGCCACGCGCGCCGGATAGGCGCCTTGTTCGTCATCGGCAAATGCGTCATTGAAGCGATGACTGCCGCCTTCGGAATCAATGTAGAATTCGCTCAAGGCAAACGAACCGTCCGCCGCCAGTCCGGGACCGTTTTTCGGCAAGGCTTTGTGGGGCAGCGCGCGCAAGCGCACCGCAGCGACTCGCGGCGAATCAATCCGCACCAGAATGCGGTAAGCGTCATTCGCCGAAGCGTTCGTCGTAATCAAAAACGAACCGTCGTCCAATTGCGTCAATTTGCCAGCGGCTTCGGTGTCAACTTTTACGCTTTCAAACGATCGCCATTCGACAGCTTTACTCGGAGCCGTCACTCCCGGATTACGTTCGAGCCGCGCGATTTCTGTGCGCTCCCAATCGCCTTGTTTGAGTTCACCACGTATCTCACCGCGCAACGGGCCACGTTGAGCCAGCGGCTCTGCCATCGTTTCCGGCTTGCCGAACATCTCGCCGCGCTGGACTGGCACAACCGGGCCTTGATTGTTCACATCCATTGTCGAGTTAAAGAACGCGAACATCTGGTAATACTCTTTGTGCGTAATGGGGTCGAACTTGTGCGTATGACATTGCGCGCAACCTATGGTCAGACCCAGCCAGACCGCGCCTGTTGTGCTGACGCGATCCATCACTTGTTCGACCCGGGCCTGTTCGGGGTCTACGCCGCCTTCTTCGTTGATGACTGTGTTGCGATGAAAGCCGGTCGCTACCAGTTGCAACTTTGTCGGTTCGGGCAACAGGTCGCCCGCTAGTTGTTCGATAGTGAACTGATCGAAAGGCTTGTCTTCATTGAGCGCCTGAATCACCCAATCGCGGTACGGCCACATCACGCGCTCGCCGTCAATCGTGTAGCCGTTGGAATCGGCATAGCGCGCCTGATCGAGCCAATGCCGCCCCCAACGTTCGCCGTAATGCGGGCTGGCGAGCAAGCGTTCGACCAGCCCGCCATAAACGGCTTCCCGCTCACGTCCCCTGGCTTTGCCGAACGCCTTGACGAAAGCCTCGACCTCGGCTGGCTGCGGCAAGAGGCCCGTCAGGTCGAGCGACAACCGCCGGATGAGCGTGCGCGGATCGGCTTCGGGCGAAGGGGTGATCCCTGCGCGCTCCAACCGCGCCAGAATGAAACGATCAATTCCGTTGCGCGCCCATTGCCTGTTCTTCACGGCTGGCGGCGCGACGCTCGCGAGCGGTTGAAAGGCCCAGTGCCCTTGGTATTTCGCGCCTTGGGCGATCCAGCGTCGCAGCAACTCCGCTTCCTGCGGCGTGACGGCGGGTTTCTTCGCGCGCGGTGGTGGCATCACCTCGCCAGCGTCGTGCGCCGTCACGCGTCGCAGCAATTCGCTCTCGTCCGGCTTGCCCGGCGCAATGGCCCGATACCCGCCGCGATCTTTCGTCGCGCCTTCGAAGGTGTCGAGCCGCAACCCCGCCTTGCGGTTCTTCTCGTCCGGTCCGTGGCAATAGAAGCAGCGGTCGGACAACAACGGGCGGATGTCGCGATTGAATTGAACGTCTTGCGCCGCCGCGGCAGATAGGCGCGGCGCAGGCCAAGCCGCACAGATCGCGACAGCGAGCAACAACAGGCTCACGCAGAGTTTCAGTCGTCTCATAGCAGGCTCACCGTGATGAATTTGGAGTAATTGCGCGGGGATTGTACCACCATTACCAATCCACAACCGAGCCATCATCCGGGTCATAAGTTTCGGCGTTCCGCCAATCGTGCCCGATCTTGTCCTTCATCGCTTCTTCATCCAGCTCGATCCCCAGCCCCGGCCCTGTCGGCAAATCAACGTAACCGTCGCGCACCTTGAACGGGTTCTTGATGTAACCGTCGCCCAAACTGACCTGCTCCTGGCAGAGGAAGTTCGGGATCGAAGCCGCGATCTGCAAGCCGGCGGCCAACGAGATCGGCCCGAGCGGGTTGTGCGGCGCAATCGTCGCGTAATAAGCCTCGGCCATTCCCGCAATCAAACGCACTTCGGTGATGCCGCCCGCGTGACAGAGATCGGGTTGCAGGATTGTCGCCGCGCCTTTTTCCAGAATCTGGCGGAAGCCCCACTTCGTGAAGTCGCGCTCGCCCGTGGCGATCGGGATGTGCGTGGTCTTCGCCAACTCAGCCATCAGGTCCACGTTCTGGCAGTTGATGATCTCCTCGTAAAAGAATGGCTGGAACTGCTCCAACTCTTTCATCAGGATTTTGGCTGTGGCGGGCGGAACCGCGCCGTGGAAATCAATGCCGATGTCGCCATCCTTGCCGACGATCTCGCGCAAGCTGGCGAAGCGGGCGACGGCGTTTTCGATCCAGGCTTTGTTCTCGACCGGGCGCGCGTAGCGGCCATTCAAGCGCGCGGGGCCGGTCTTGAACGCGGTGAAGCCCTGCGCCTTGCGCTCGCGGATCAACTCCGGCGTGCCCGCGTGCGCGTAAACGCGAATGCGCTGGCGCGTGGGGCCGCCCAGGAGTTCGTAAACCGGCACGCCGAGCAGTTTGCCTTTGATGTCCCAGAGCGCCTGGTCAATGCCGGAGAGCGCGCTGGTCAGAACCGGTCCGCCGCGATAGAAAGCGTGGCGATAAATCGCCTGCCAATGATGCACGACGGCGCGCGGGTCTTTGCCGACCAGGTATGGCTCGATCTCCTTGATCGCCGTGGCGCAGGTCAGCGCGCGGCCTTCGGTGATCGGCTCGCCCAATCCGACAACGCCCGCGTTGGTGTGGACTTTCAAGAAAAGCCAGCGCGGCTTGACCAGGAAGGTTTCCAGTTTGGTGATCTTGACGCTCTCGCGCACAGTCGGGCGCGGTTGTTGAACGATCTCAGGAATCGGCGCGCGCGGCTGGATGATCTCTTCAGCATGCGCTTCGGCGCCGGAGACTGCGTTCAATGCGCCGAAGCCAATAGTCGCGGCGGCGGTGTTTTTAAGCAAAGAACGGCGTTGCAGATCGGTGGCGTCTTTCTCTTTCTTGTCGGATGGCATAGTTGTCCTCTCGTTCGTTTCATTTGTTCGTAGGCTTTGTCCCCGGCGGCGCATTGTTCGGGCCGGGGCCGCGATACTGCTTCCAGTAAAGTTCGTGATACGGATTGACCGCAGGCTGGGCGGCGTTTTCGTTTTCGAGCAGCGGCGTCACTTCCGCCCACCATTTGTCGTACACAGCATCCATCGCTTTGACGATTTCCGGATGTTGCGCGGCGAGGTCGGTCTGCTCGCCAGGATCGGCCTTCACGTCATACAACTCCCATCGCTTTGCGCCTTCACGGTTGTTATTGACCAGGCGCCAGCGTGTCGAGCGCACGCTGCATTGCGCGTACTTTGAATCGTTCGGATCGCTGCCCTTCGCCCAGCGTCCGATGTGCGTGAAAAGATACCGATCGGCCCAGGCAGCCTTCGGATTCTTGAGCAATGGCGTGAGGCTGCGGCCTTCGATCTGCGCCTTCACTGCCGGCGTCAGTTTTGCGCCCGCCAATTCCGCCAGCGTCGGGAAGATGTCAATGTGCGCCGCCAGTTGATCCACCGCCGCTGGTTTGAGCGTGCCAGGCCAGCGCCAGAAGCCGATCGCGCGCGTACCGCCCAGGTAAGGCGTGTTCTTCTGCCCGCGCATCCCTGCGTTCCATACTCGCACGCCCGCCGTGCCGCCGTTGTCGTTCAGGAAAATGACCAGCGTGTCGCGTTCCAATCCCGTCTCTGTGAGCAGCGCCAGCAGTTTGCCGACGTTCTCATCAATGTTGGCGATCATCCCGAAAAACTTCGCCGTGTCCGCAGGGACTTTGTCCGAATACATCTTCTCGTATTTTTCGGCGACGACCAGCGGCGCGTGCGGCGCATTGGGCGTGATCATGGCAAAGAAAGGCTTGCGGCCTTTGGCGCCGCTGATCCATTGCGACGCCTGCTGGAAGAAGACATCAGTGCAATAACCGCTGGTCTTCTCGAACTTGCCATTGTGATTGATGACTGGATCGAAATATTGATTGCCCGGCGCATCGCCGCAAGTGCCCGGATAAGTTTGCCCGATGCCGCCGCAACCGTGAATGAACATCTCGTCGAAGCCGCGCCGCGAAGGCCAACGCTCCGGCTCATCGCCCAGATGCCATTTGCCGAAGATGCCGGTCGTGTAGCCGGCGGTCTTCAACACCTCGGCCAGCGTCGTGGTTTTCAAGCTCAGGCGTTCGCGTTCGAGGATGGTATGCGTGACGCCGTTCTTGAATTCGTGGCGGCCCGAAAGCAGCGCCGAGCGCGTAGGCGCGCAGGTTGGGCTGACGTGGAAATCGGTGAGGCGCACCGATTCGTCGTGCAGCCGGTCGAGGTTCGGCGTTTTGAGAATCGGATTGCCGTGCCGCCCGACATCGCCGTAACCCTGATCGTCAGTCAGGATAAGAATGATGTTTGGTTTGCGTGGCTGCGCGGCGCCAGTCTGGTAGGACAGGCTGGCGAAGAGAGCCACGCAGCAAAAGATAATCAACGCGGAAATGATTGATCGTTTCATCGTTGGTTCTCACTTGCGATGGTTGTGAACTGGTTGTCGCGCTTAATCGGGCGGGAGTATACTCCACGCCGTCTCACGTCCAAACAGGAATGCATTTGCCGAGGAGTTATGTATCTGACAAAGATTCTCAAGCGTCGAGGAGTTTTGTGTCTGGCAATCGCCCCCTGGGTCTTGCTGACGATTGGGTTCGCAGTCCGGCAATCGCCTGCCCCGACGACCGCGCCGGCGCAGTTGGATTTCGAGTTTTTCAAAACTCAGGTCCAACCCATCTTCCTGGCTAAGCGTCCGGGTCACGCCCGCTGCGTAGCTTGCCACATAACGAGAGATCCCATGCGATTGCAGCCCCTGGCGCCCGGAAGCGCAATCTGGGACGAGGAGCAATCCCGTAAGAACTTCGAGGTCGTCCGGCAGCGAGTGATTCCCGGCAGCCTGCAAAGCAAGCTGCTCACTCACCCGCTGGCTGTCGAAGCGGGCGGCGCCGGAATCCACAGCGGCGGCAAACACTGGGACTCGCAGAAAGACCCGGAGTGGCAAACGCTCGCAGCCTGGGTGCGCGGGGCAAAGGCCGACACGTCCCTCAAGCTCCGCATCATCCAGACCAATAGCGCCGGAGACAACGTCCATCTCATTGATCCCGCCACCAACAAAGTGGTGGGAGAGATCAAAGACATCGAAGCCAACCACGGAGTCGCGGCGGCGCCTGGCGGAAGCCGAATGTACTTCAGTAATGAGGGGCTGCACACGCTGGACATCGTGGACGCAAGGACGCTACTGGTGACCAAACGAGTCCCCTTGAGTGGCCGTCCCAACAATATCTCGATCAGCCGCGATGGGCGGCGAGTCTATGTCGCAATCGTCCAGGCGCCGGGCGCGGTGGATGTCATTGACACAGCGTCGCAAGCGCGAGTCAAGAGCATCCCGAACAAAGGCGGCGTGCACAACACCTATGTCACGCCGGATGGCAAGCACGTGATCGCCGGCTCCATCGTCGGGAAGAATATGACCGTGATTGACGCGCAGACCGAGCAGCCCGTGTGGTCGCTGGACTTCGACCTGGGCGTTCGTCCGATGGCGTTCGAGCAGAGCGCCGACGGCTCGACCAAACGAATATTCTTCCAGTTGTCCGAATTTCATGGCTTCGCGGCGCTGGATTTTCAAACCCACAAAGAGGTCACGCGGATCAAGCTTCCGCCTTTGCCGCCCGGAAAGGTGGAGATTTTCGAGGGCGGAAATATCTCCCACGGCATGGCCGTCACCGCCGATAACAAGACCCTGGTCGTCACCAGCCGTCAGAATAGCGCGCTCTACGTGTACTCGCTCCCAGACTTGAAGCTGTTGGGCAGCGCTGACGTGGGAGCGGCGCCCGACTGGGTGACGCTCACGCCCGACAGCAAGACGGCATACGTGGCCAACGCCGGGTCGAACTCCGTGTCTGTGGTAGACATCAAGACGATGAAAGAAGTAGCCCGCATCCTTGTCGGGCAGGTACCGAAGAGGAATGCGACGGCGATGCTGCAGGTTCAGTAGGTCAATGGGAGATGGTATGCGGTTGCCTGCGCCGGTCGCAGAAAGTAGCCTGCTGTACGTAGGGAAATCCGCTATGATCAGGTGCGCAAGCTGGGGTTGAGAGAGCGAACCTGGCAACCAAAACTCTCCGATAATGGAAAGAAAATTGTTTCCATCCGCGGAAAGTGTTTTCCGATAATGGAAATTGTTTTTGTTATCGGAAAGTTTGGGTACCGTAAATTCGTAGCTAGGCCTTTGATCGCGGCACTAATCACGATTGAGAAAGGAAGGAGACAAATGCAGAAATGGGTCGGCCCGGGTTTAGGACTTGTCGTATGGTTTGGTCTCAAGGCAGCCGGTGTAAACTCTATCGTAGCTTTTATCATTGGTGCTATAGTGGGTTCTATGTTCGGACCGGGCTTGGCATGGATATTAAGCGGCATGCCAGGGCATTATCGAAAAAAGATGCATGGCAAGGCAATTTGCATTAGAGATGCGATGGTGTATACAGAGATGGACTCACTCTCTCCACCTCTTGCGAAACTTGTTCCCGGAAGTGAAGTGGAACCTGTTGAAGCCATAGAGAAAAATGATGTGCTATGGGTGATCATCAAATTACCTGACGGACAACAAGGCTACATTTTAGAGCGTAACATCAAACAATAACGAAAAGCGGAGTAAAGAATCGAGCGTACGATTCTGTAAATCCTGCCTAGCAGCTACTCTAGTGACTCTAGAGAAGGGAAGGTATAACATGATCGAGATAATAGTGAGAATAATCGTTGGAGCCTACATGTTCCGTCTGGGCGTGGGAAGCAATTCTGGCGCTAGGCGCACTTGGGGAACGGGAATCGCGGCGTTGCTTGTCACAAGCCTAGCCACGCTAGTGTTTGGCGTCTTTCCATCCTCGGTCTTAATGTTTAATGATTTCCCGATGATGATCATGGGTATCTTCTTACAGGCCTCTCTTACTGCACCTTGGGCCTATTTCTCAGGCTTGCTCGCGCGGAATCTGAAAGAAGGTGCAGGCACATCACTGGCTATGATTGGTACATTGGCACTGCTGGTAGGAATTATTCCACTTCTACCGTATTGGATTTCCAAAGCAGTCTCGGCCCCGCCTAGTCAAGCTGAGCCAGAATGGATAGGAAATCTTCGCCTCACATTGTTGGTTATCAGCATTATAGGCATAATTATCATAGCTACTGCATTCTTATTCTTTCGAGAAGAGAGGCAGATCAGTAGGCAAGGGGGGGGAACCACTGTAGAGGCTATTAGTAGGAGTAAGAGACGTGGCGCTGTAGTTTTTGTGGCCGGAATCATTATTGCAGGAATTATCGGCTTGATATTTGCTTCGCGCGGTTTCCTGAAAATGAATAATTTGAAAACACGGCCGGTTGCCATCATCCTCGAAGTAAAAACGGTATACTTTGTCGAAGCACACGGAGAGAAGTCGATCTTGTCAAATGATGATGATGGCTACGCATCGATTGAGCGCACACTCAAAAGTAAGAACTATCTGGTGAATACTGGCGACCTAGCCTCTACTAACCGAGTGCCTTCAGATTGTTCTGCCTTAGTTATTGCCGGCCCAGTAATGCCTTTCTTGCCGCAAGAAGTAGCAATAATCAGAACGTACCTTGATGCAGGCGGGAGAGTACTATTATTGATTGACCCTGACACTGATCCTCAACTTAGCGACATCCTTAAGAATTGGAACATTCAGCTCGGCAACGACCGTGTAATCGATGTGAGTAGTGTTGGGTCATTATTCGACGTAGGCCCGTTAGCTCCGGTAGTAATGAGCTACGGAGGCCACGCGATCAGTAATGGTCTGCAGCGCGGGGTGACCTTTTTCCCGCTCGCACGGTCGGTCAAAGCGTCCGACCCCTCCAAGACAGATGTCAGCACCATTGAACTGCTCAAGACCTCCGAGAGCAGTTGGGCCGAGACCAACATAAAAGGTAAAAGCGCCAAGTTTGATGAAGGCAAAGATATCAGAGGCCCGATCAACTTGGGCGTTGCCGCCAGCAAGAAAGTTGGCGAAAAAGAAGCGCGATTGGTCGTCATCGGTGACTCTGACTTTGCAACAAACAAATTTACAAAAAACCAGCACGCCCAATTCAACAGTGAACTTTTCCTGAATGTGATCAACTGGCTTGCCCGAGATACTGAATCTAAAACTCCGTAGCTTGGCTCTAAGAACTCGCAACTTGGCCGTTATCCTTCAGACAGAAGGTTCAATGGAAACAGATCTTACCGACACAACATTCTGATCGTACCTGCTTGGCTTCGACGCGCGGATTGAAAGCAACCGAAGTGAGATAACCGCATGAGTATTACAGCAACAGCAACCGACACTTGATAAGTAACCTGACAATGTTAATGACTGCAACTCAAGACCACCAAGAATATTTGCCTGACTCGGTTGCCAACCTGGGGAATCCGCAAACCGATATTCCCCGCATAGCCAAAGATAGAAAGCTACTGAAAGAGATCGAGGTGGCGGTTCAGCAAATCCCGACGGCTCATAAACTAATTCTGGGGGATGCGCGTAAACTGTCATTCATTGAAGATGAATCGGTCCATCTCATAGTTACTTCTCCACCATATTGGACTCTGAAAAAGTACAGAGATCATAAGGATCAGTTGGGAGACATGAAAGATTATGAAGCGTTCCTTCGTGAGTTGGATAAGGTTTGGGAGCATTGCTTTCGGATCTTAGTTTCTGGCGGCAGATTGGTTTGTGTCGTAGGGGATGTATGCTTGTCACGCAGAAAGAATGACGGCAGGCATACGGTTATCCCTCTTCATGCCTCCATCCAGGAGCATTGCAGGAAGATTGGCTATGATAATCTCGCTCCCATCATTTGGTACAAGATAGCCAACGCAGCATTTGAGGCGTCTGGCAACGGCGCCGGGTTCCTGGGAAAGCCATATGAACCCAATGCGGTTATCAAGAATGATATTGAATTTATATTGATGGAGCGCAAACCCGGCGGTTACCGCAAACCTACAGTAGCGACACGGGTGCTGTCTGTCATATCTGATGAGAACCATAAGCAATGGTTTCAAGCTATTTGGTCTGGTGTCACCGGCGCATCTACCCGGAATCATCCGGCGCCGTTCCCTGAGGAACTGGCGGAACGTTTGATCAGAATGTTTTCCTTCGTGGGAGATACCGTGCTTGATCCATTCATGGGAACCGGCACAACCACGGTGGCCGCGGCAAAGTGGGGACGAAACTCGATCGGTGTCGAGATTGACCATCACTATTTTGAAATGGCGGAGAAACGAATCGGGCAGGCAACGGGTTCTTTGTTCTCGCATGCGGAGGTCAGAACAGAAGTGAAACAATAGATATGGATTACCGAGATCGCGTATCAAAAGCGGTTCGACACTTCTGGAAGGTAAGAACCCAACAGCAAAAGAAACAAGGATCGGTCACCGGGAGGAAGGATACGGGCTACCGAAGCGCTGTCACTGGCGGCAAGCATCTCGACGGATTCATAAAGTTGTTGGCAGAGCTACTCTCGGAAGCCGGATTGCCCGATTCCACGATCCATACCGCCTCCACTACGCTTCCGGGATACTTCAGGCCTACGAAGAATTGGGATTTGGTGGCTGTAATAGACGGTCAACTGCTGGCATCCATCGAGTTCAAGGCGCACATCGGGCCATCGTTCGGCAACAACTTCAACAACCGGGTTGAAGAAGCCCTGGGTAACTCGACTGATCTTCTGACCGCATACCGCGAAGGGAAATTCAAGCCTTCTCAGAAGCCGTGGCTCGGATGGTTGATGTTGCTGGAAGAAACTCCGAAGTCGCTGTCGCCAGTCAAAGTGGACGAGTCCCATTTTGAGGTCTTCCCTGAATTCAAAGAGGCTTCATACGCGCGACGCTATGAGTTGTTCTGTGAACGATTGATGCGGGAACGCTTGTATGATAGTACTTGCCTGATTCTGTCCGATAAAACCGGCGGTCTGAAAGGACGATTCACCGAACCAAATCCGGAATTCAGTTTCACCGCTTTCGCAACTTCCCTGAGCGCACATGCGATGGCATATGCCAGGCTGCGAAAGAAATAAAACGCCGACCATGAAATGTCCAGCGAGACGCTGCTGGATGAGTATTTTCCGCGCGGCGCCATCTGGCTGATGCTCGGGCCCTCAGGGCCGCGCAGAACGAAGAACGTGCATTGAGCCTGCACGGATTTTTGTGGCGGCGGCCCCTGAAGACGGCGGTTAGGCGCTCGCAGGTCCGATCAAAAGAAAAATCGAATGGCAAAACATGAGCTATCGGTTTACGTGGGATGAAAATAAAGCGGCTGCGAATATACGCGATCATCAAGGGGTTAGTTTTGACGAGGCCAGCACAGTCTTTGATGATCCATTAGCCAGAATCTTCGATGATGAGATACATTCCTTTGATGAAAAGCGTGAAATCATCATCGGACACTCGGTGAACAACCGCTTGCTGCTTGTATGTTTCACCGAGCGTCCCAAAGAAATCATTCATATCATCAGTGCGCGGCTGCCAACCAAGAGGGAACGTAAAGATTATGAAGAAAACGTCGGTTTCTAAATCTCGTAATGTTGAATCAGAAGATATGTTGCCAGAATATAATTTTGACTACAGCAAAGCGCGTCCGAACCGCTTTGCCGGGCGGATAAGTGAGAAACGCCTGGTGGTGCTGATCGACCCGGAAGTCTCGCAGGTATTCACAACGCCGGAAGCAGTGAACGCAGTTCTGCGCGCTTTGGTGGCTGCATTACCTAAAAGCACAAAACGAAAAGCTGGCCGCAAGTAAACCCGCCGTCATCCGGAGTGGTTACTGATAGAAAGGAGTTAATGTTATGGCCTTCAGCGATTACAAAAGCATTTCGCACGTGCAGAAAGACTTCAAAGTCATCTACGAGGAAAAGAACTTTCTGGCGGCGCCTGACCTGCAACCTTCCGTCGCTTTTCAGCAGGAATTTGAATTTAGCCTGGCAAACATCGATGTTTATACTTCCGAAGCCTCGCGCGCCGAGGCGATTATCTTTCCGATCTTGCGCGAGATTTACAAAAGTTACTATGAAAAGTATTCGTTCTGGGTGCAGAAGGCGCTCTCCTACGACGAGAAACTCAGCGGCACGCCGGATTACTTGATTGGTACCAGATCGGCGCTGGGGAAAACCTTTCTGGAAACGCCGCTGGTCATCATCGCCGAAGCGAGAAAGAACGACTTCGAGCAAGGCTGGGGGCAGTGTCTGGCGGAGTTGATTGCGGCGCAAAAACTCAATGGCGATGCCCGATTGGTGGTTTACGGCATCGTGACCGACGGGAAGCTTTGGGAGTTTGGCAAGTTGAGAGAAGAGGTGTTTACGAAAAATACCGAGAGTTACATGGTGGATCACTTGGCGCGACTCTTTGGCGCGTTGAACTATATTTTTCAAGCCGCGGCTCCGCCCAATGGGGAACATCCATGAAACTGGTAAGTGAGATAACCATGAATGCTACAGCAACAGACTTGTCTCTCAGAACGCAGGAAGCCAAGAGGCGACTCGACGCTCACGTGCGCGAGATCGTGGAGTGGCATTTCAACCCCACGACCGGCTGCCCATTCTGGCTGGATTTCGCGGCCAAGCTTGATTGGGATCCAAGACGGGAGATCAACTCCTTCGCGGACCTCAGGAAGTTCCCGCCTTTTCAAGACGAATGGTTGCGCGGTGGGCCGGTCAGGCGTTGGCTGCCGAAGGGACTCGAAGGCAAGCCGCTCTTCACCTTCGAAACCGGCGGCACGACCGGCGTGCCGAAGAGCCGGTTGCAGATCGAAGACTTCCGCACCGACTACGAGATGTTCAGCGAGACGCTGCCCGAAAAGTATTTCCCGCGCGGCGCCAACTGGCTGATGCTCGGGCCGTCGGGGCCACGCCGGCTGCGGCTGGCCGTCGAGCATCTGTGCCAGTATCGCGGCGGGATTTGTTTTTGTGTTGACCTCGACCCGCGCTGGGTGATCAAGCTGATCAAGTGGGGCGAGATGGCCGCGCTGGAAAAATACAAAGCTCACGTGATCGAACAGGCGGTGACGCTACTCGGAGCAGGCCACGAAATCCGCTGTATGTTCACGACGCCGAAGCTGCTCGAAGCGTTGGCCGAGGAACTCGAAAACCGCGGTACCAGCGTCAAGGAGGCGGGCATCACCGGCATCTTCGCGGGCGGAACCGAATTCACGCCGCAGTACACACGCTTTGCGACGGAAGAGTTGCTGGGCGAGGGCGTGTACTTAACGCCGACTTACGGTAATACGCTGATGGGGCTGGCCTGCTCGAGGCTGGTGACGCCGGAGGACGGTTACAAGATCAGCTACTACGCGCCGCAGCCGCGCGCCGTCATCGAAGTGGTCTCGTTCGAAGACCCGGATGTGGTCGTGGATTACGGCGAGACCGGGCGCGTGCGCTTGACCACGCTGACGCGCGAGACTTTCATCCCGGGGTTTTTAGAAAGAGACGAAGGCGAGCGCGAGCCGCCTTACGAGAAGTATCCGTGGGATGGCGTGAGCGGGGTTCGTCCGTTCCGCCAGCTCGCCGCCCAAACCACTGTGGGAGTTTATTGAACAATCAGTGGGTCGCGAAATGTACCGCAGACTGTCTAGTCTGCGGATGACTTGATCATTCGAGCGTTCCGGGACGCGCTGACCGCCCGCGCGGCGGCGTTCCCCCGCAAGGGGCGCATAATGAAGCCTTCCGCAGACTAGACAGTCTGCGGTACATTTCGTGATCTACTGCCAATCTGTGAGGAACCGATGGCAGTCCTAAACATTCCTATTCTGCGATGGGGTCAATCCTACACCAGTCTCGAAACCGAAGACGTGGTTCATTTCATCACCGGCGAAAAGCTGGCGCGCGTCAGCCAGGCCAACACCGGTCTGCTGGGTCGCGACATGCGGCTCGCCCCGCGCGCGCGACAGGTTCTCACTGAGATTCCGATCAACGACCTGATCGCGATGATGAAAAAAGCCGCCGACCTCTATCTCAATGCGACGCTGCCAATGGGCGATGGCGCGCAAACGCCGGATGATTTCGCCCGCCAGCAATCGGCCAGCACTGGTCTGCCGGAGCAGATGTGCAAGGCCAACATGAGCAAAAATCATTTCGTGCTGACGAATATGGACAAGATTCTGGACGCGCTGACTCGCGGGTTGGATTTGAATATCCTGTCGCGGGGCTATGGCGTCGAGTCTCGCGGAGTGACGGTCAGCTACCAGGCGCAGGCGCCAGTGCTCGGATTGGTGCTGCCGTCGAATTCACCGGGCGTGCACACGCTGTGGCTGCCGGTGATTCCGATGCAGATCGGGCTGTTGCTCAAGCCCGGGCCGCAGGAGCCGTGGACGCCTTATCGAATGACCGCCGCGTTCACCGAAGCTGGCGTGCCCAAAGAAGCGATTGCGGTCTATCCGGGCGGCGGCGAGATGGGGGCCGAGGTCGTGCGCCGCTCGAACCGCACGATGATCTTTGGCGGCACGGCGACGGTTGAACGCTATCGAGGCGACACGCGCGTTCAAGTGCACGGCCCAGGCTTCACCAAGATTCTGCTCGGCGACGACGTGGTGGACGATTGGGAGAAGTACCTGGACGTGATGGCGGACAGCGTGTTTTTGAACAGCGGCCGAGGCTGTATCAATTGCTCCGGCGTCTGGGCCTCGCGCCACACGAAGGAGATTGCCGAAGCGCTGGCCGAGCGCATCGGCCCGGTCGAGCCAAAACCGCCCGAAGACCCGGAGGCGAAGCTGGCGGCGTTCACGGTGCCGGGCGCCGCGAAAGCGATCTGGAAGAGCATCGAGTCCGGCCTGCACGAAGCAGGGGTTGAACACGTCACGGCCAAGCATGGCGAGCGGCTGGTCGAGAAGCAGCGCTGCGGATACCTGCGGCCCGTGGTGGTCCACTGCGATTCGCCCGACCGCGCGCTGGCCAACACCGAGTTCATGTTCCCCTTCGTGAGCGTCGTCCGCTGTCCGCAAGACGAAATGTTGAAGCGGATCGGAGGAACGCTCGTCGGCAGCGCCATCACGAATGACGAGCGGTTCCAGCGGCAGCTCATGGACGCCACGCACATTGACCGTCTCAACCTGGGGCCGGTCCCGACGATCCAGCTCGATTGGTTGCAGCCGCACGAAGGAAACATCGTGGAATTCCTCTTCCGGCCACGGGCGTTTCAGGCGCGGCTGGAGAAGGCGGCATAAGCTCCGCCAGGCGAGAGACAGCGGAAAAATGGCGGGCAGAAAAATGGCGCTCACGACGCGGTAAAGCTTCATTTTTCTGCTCGCCATTTTTCTGCTCAGGAAGAGAAGGGAAAAACACTCCTCCCGTGCCCGGAGCCTGTTCATCCTGAGAAATCCTGTTAATCCTGTCTGTAATTTCGTTCTCTAGCGACGGCGCAAAACTTTGACGAAGTCTCTCCTTGCTGATAAGAAACTCTCCGTGATACCTTACGGACGCTGCTGAGCTTAAAAGCTGATTTCACCCTGAAGCATTCACAAATTTTCCGACCTCGTTGCTACCATTTTCCCCCATCTTGATTTTCATCTTTCCCGGGGCAATCACGTCTTATGGTTTCAATGGCGCAATCTCTGCTGGGTTCAAAGAATGAAGTGGAACGGGCGCGTTTGTTCGACGAAATTATTCGGGCGCAGACGGCGCCGCTGGTCAGAAAAGTCCTTCGCCAAAATCTCGGCTTTTACGTCAACCTCGACGGCCGCAGCGCCAACAATCCGGATGGCGAAGAACTGTACAACCGGATTCTGCGCCGCCTCGAACAACGGTTGCGCGATCTGCTGGCCGAGCCGGAGCAACACCCGATTGACGATTACCGGCAGTCTGTCATCAACATAGCGACCGGCGAGTGCGAGGATTTTCTGCGAGCGAAATCCGGCTCGCGGGCGCGGCTGAAAAACAATCTGCGGGGCCTGATCCGGCGTCACAGCGAGTTCAAGGTCTGGGAAGGCGATGATGGCCGCTTGCTCTGCGGTTTCGCCACCTGGGAGGGAAGGCGAATTTCGATTGCCTCGTCAGAGCGGCTGGCGCGTTTAAAGGAGAACCCGGAGTCGTTCAAGTCCAAAAGATTCACTTATCAAAGCCTGCAAAAAGCGCCTTACCCGAAGTTCATCGCCGAGATCTTCCAGTGGCTGGGCGACCCCATCGGATTCGAGGACCTGGTGGAATTGGTCCCGCTGTTCAGGCAGATCAAAGACCCACCGATGGAACCAATCGGGCTGACAAAAGAAGATCAAGAACTCCAACTTGCCGATCCGGCGCCACAATCCAGCGACGGTCTGGAAAAGAAGATGCAGATGAAACAGTTGTGGGAGGAACTCAAACAGCTTCCGCCGGAATCCCGGCTCATTCTCTGCCTCAGCCCCGTCGGCGAAGAATGCGATGATCTTTGGGATTTGCTGCTGACGACCGATGTCGTTTCGCTGGCTGAACTGGCCGACGGTCTTGAAATCCCCATCGAACAAATAACGGAAATCTGGTTGCGGGCGCCGGTGAACAGTCAAACGCTGGCGGATTATCTCGGCGCGACGACCACGCAGGTCAACAAATGGCGGTTCCAGGCGGTAAAGCATTTGCGGGAGCGATATGTTTAATCATATTCCTGACGAGCAACTGGAAGCATTCTGCGCGCGCGCTCTGAAAGTTTCAGAGATGGGCGAGACTGCGGAGCACATCGCCGCCTGCAGCCGGTGCCAGTGGCGTTTTCAGGAAACTCTGAAAAGAGAAAGAGGAGACAAACCTGTCTCCGTCAACCTGTCTCTTGCCGATTGGTTCAGGCACGAGCATTTGGATTATGACCAGTTGGAGTCGTTTGCCGAAAACAGACTCGACGCCGAAGATACGGCGATTGTCAATCTCCATCTTGAAACCTGCGCAGTCTGCCGCGAAGACGTGCGCAGCTTCCTCGAATTCAAAGAGATTACAGAGAGCGAGCCTCACCAGCGGCGCGCGCCCGAACCTCGCAGTCCCGCGCCTGTGAAACTCCCCTCCGAGGGAAAGCCATCCGCCAGTCGCTGGAAGCCAGCCTACGCTGTTGCGGCGCTGCTCATCATCGGTTCGGCCATCCTGGCCGCGACCCTTTTCTCAAGGCAGGGAGCGACAGGACAACAATCGCGGACTTCCGAACCGCCCCAAACTCCCTCGACCGGATCAAGCCCAGTGTCCGCTGCGCCGTCACCCGAATCCGTGGCGCCGAATCCGACTGATTCGGGCGAAGGCGCGATAGCTTCTCTGGTGGATGGCGAAAGGATCATCCGCTTCAACGAAGCCGGAGTCGTGAGCGGCCTGGAGACTTTCCCGGAACAGACACGACAAGACATTACGGAAGCTTTATTGACGGGCGAACCCAAAAGACCAGCAGACTTGGGCGAACTCCTGAGCGGCGCGGAAAGCGGTTCCGCCTCCGGGCTTCATTATCCGAGGAGGGTCGTGATCACTGAAGACCGTCCGACCTTCAGATGGGCCCCGATAGCAGGAGCCAGCGGATACCGGGTTCGGGTCAACGATCCCAACGGAAACCAGATTGCCAACAGCGGCCAACTCCCGTCCGACATCACTCAATGGAAGTCAGCGGCGCGATTGCGACGGGGGAGCATCTATTCGTGGAGCGTCAGCGCGTCGGTCAATGGAGAAGAGGCCACAGCCCGGGTGAGTTTCAAGCTTCTGGGAGGGGAAAAGCTGGGCGAGCTGGCAATGCTGAAAGATCAATACCAATCACATCTCGCGCTCGGCCTTTTCTACATCCGCGAAGGCGTGCTGATCGAAGCCAGACGTGAGATGGAACTCCTGGTCAGAGACAATCCGAATTCGCCGGTCGCCGCCAAACTGCTTCGTCAAGCTCAGTCGTGGCGATGAACAGTTATCCATGTGCGCTGCGTTCGAGAAACGACATACGGGCGCCCAGGTTGTGAATTGATTGTCGCGGTGAATCGGGCGGGAGTATACTCCACACCATCTCACGATCAAACGACAATGGATTTGCTGAACGTTTTCCCGTATGAAAAAGTCTGGCGTTGTCATTGATACAAGCGTTTTAGTTTCCGCGCTCAAATCCAATCGGGGAGCGTCATATAAAATCCTGTCGTTGATGCCGGCAGGCAAGTTCGAGTTCCATCTTTCAGTGCCGCTCGTGTGTGAGTATGAATCGGTTTTGAAACGGAGTGAACTCAATCTAACCTGGACGATGGATGAGATTGATGAGCTGCTGGACATTATCTGCTTGCTTGGCGTCAAACACGAGATTTGGTATTTATGGAGACCACTGCTTCAGGACGCCGGAGATGAATTCGTGGCTGAAGTGGCTGTGACGGCGCAAGCTGAAGCAATCGTCACGCATAACGTCAGAGATTTCAGAGGCATGGAAAAGTTTGGCATCGAAGTGCTGACACCCAAAGAGTTTTTGCAAAGAATAGGAGAAGCAAAATGAGCGCGATTACCATCAACGTTCCCCAATCACTCTTCGATAAGCTCATGGAAGTAACGGCAAAAGATCGAAGCACGCCGGAGCATTTTGCATTGCTTGCCCTGGCTGAGAAATTGTCGAGTGTAATAACGGTGGAGTATCTGGAAGAAAGAGCGAAACGGGCAAAGATCGAAAGATTTGAGCAATTGTTGTCCAAAGCGCCGGATGTGGAACCGGAAGACTACGACCGACTCTGACCCGCCCCGCGCCGAACGTGGCGTTGCGCGAATGGCCCCAGGTTTTCCGAAGGTTTTCTCGAATCACTGGCGCGTTTCCGGCGCATAGGCTGGATTCTTCTCCGCCGGCAGCGGCGCACTAACGGACTTGAACCACTTCAACAACTCATCGAGCAGTTCATCACGTTTCGCTCCGTTTTCATTGGCCAGGTTCTTCCGCTCTCCGATGTCCGCTGCGATGTTGTACAACTCGACCGCATTGTTCGTCGCTATCTTTTCGCGCCCGCCGTCGAGCAGCCACTCCTCGTGATAGAGATGCAGCTTCCAATCGCCTTTGCGAATGACGCTCACCGGGCGCGTGCGAAAGACCGGATCGCGTCCGCGAATCACCGGATCGTTGAGGTAGCCGGGGAAGTGCCAGAAGATCGCCTGCCGTTTCAACTTGCCGTCGCCTTTGAACAACGGCAGCAGGCTCTCGCCGTCGAGCGTCTTGTCTTTCGGCGCGCCCGTGCCCGCCACAGCCAGAAATGTCGGATACAAATCAACATTGTGAATCGGCGTCGGGTTGCGCACGCCGGGTTGGATGACGCCCGGCCAGTAGGCGATGAACGGTTCGCGGATGCCGCCTTCGTAATAGCCGCCTTTGCTGCCGCGCAACGGCTCCTGCGACGATTCCTGCGTGCCGCCGTTGTCCGAAGTGAAGATGACCAGCGTGTTCTTGTCGAGGCCAAGTTCTTTCAACCTGCCGAGCAGCAGGCCCACGCCGCCATCGAGATCGTAAAGACAGGCTGCGTAAAGCGCGTGGTTATGCTGCGCGCCGGGTTTCTTGGCCTTGAACTTTGCGAGCGAGGAAGGCCGGGCTTCCAGGTCGGTGTGAATCGCGTGATGAGCCACATACGCGAAGAACGGGCGGTCTCGATTCTTCTCGATGAAGGCGAGTGCAGCGCGCGTCAACGAGTAGACGCCTTTCGGGTCTTCCGGCTCGTCGCGCCGCGCGTTCGGGTTGGGTCTGCGTGAATCGAAGTAAACATCGAAACCTTGCGCTTCCGGCGTTGCGCCTTCCGGCCCGCCGAGATGCCATTTGCCGAAGAGACCGGTCGCATACCCGGCGGCTTTCAAAGCTTCGGCCATCGTCACATTCGCAGGCGCCAGGCCGCTCTTGTTCGGAATGGGAATCATCCGCATCAGGTTCTTCGGCCCGCGCTCGGTGCTCTCTACGGCATAGACTCCGTGACGCGGCCCGTATTGGCCTGAGAGCATCACGGCGCGGCTGGGCGCGCAGTTGCCCGCGCCCGCATACGCCTGCGTGAAGACCATCCCCGCTTTCGCCAGCCGGTCAATGTTGGGCGTCTCGTAAAAGTCCGTGCCCTGATAGCCGACATCTTTCCAGCCCAGGTCGTCTGCGAAGATCAGAACGATGTTGGGGCGCTGCTCCGTCCTCGTTTGCGCGCAAACCCGGATGGAAGTGACAACCGGAATAGCGCCTAACACCGCGCAACACAGTGTGAAGCGTAGCCAGTGCGGTGAAAGATTCAGCTTGGACAGATTCATTGTTCCTCTCCTCGGTTTACTGGCCACGGAAGTTTATCGGCTAATGGCGCCCTTTAGCCCGTCCGCCAATTCCTTCGCCCTCTCCCGCAGCCAGGGAGTCTGGTCGTTACCCGCCCGTTCAATCAGCAGCGCCAGCGTATCGGGATGCTGCGGCCAATATTGGGCAATCGCTTCGATAGCCGTCTTGCGAACGTAATTCATCCAGTCATAGTTTTCCGCCTCTGCCGCAGGGTCTGGATCGTTGACGGCGCGGTCGCGCAGGAGTTCGAGCGTGCCGTCGGCGTCACGGAAGTTCGTGGCCAGAGCCGTCAAAGCGGCGCTCCGGGCATATTCGTTTTGATCGTTGACGGCGCGTTCGCGCAGGAGTTCGAGCGTGCCGTCGGCGTCGCGGAAGTTCGTGGCCAGAGCCGTCAAAGCGTCGCGCCGGGCAGATTCGTTTTGATCGTTGACGGCGCGTTCGCGCAGGAGTTCGAGCGTGCCGTCGGCGTCGCGGAAGTTCGAGGCCAGAGCCGTCAAAGCGGCGCTCCGGGCAGATTCGTGTTGATCGTTGACGGCGCGTTCGCGCAGGAGTTCGAGCGTGCCGTCGGCGTCGCGGAAGTTCGTGGCCAGAGCCGTCAAAGCGGCGCGCCGGGCATCTTCGTGTTGATCCTTGACGGCGCGGTCGCGCAGGAGTTCGAGCGTGCCGTCGGCGTCGCGGAAGTTCGTGGCCAGAGCCCTCAAAGCGTCGCGCCGGGCATATTCGTGTTGATCGTTGACGGCGCGTTCGCGCAGGAGTTCGAGCGTGCCGTCGGCGTCGCGGAAGTTCGAGGCCAGAGCCGTCAAAGCGTCGCGCCGGGCAGAATAGTGTTGATCGTTGACGGCGCGTTCGCGCAGGAGTTCGAGCGTGCCGTCGGCGTCGCGGAAGTTGTTGGCCAGAGCCGTCAAAGCGGCGCTCCGGGCATCTTCGTTTTGATCGTTGACGGCGCGGTCGCGCAGGAGTTCGAGCGTGCCGTCGGCGTCGCGGAAGTTCGTGGCCAGAGCCGTCACAGCGGCGCGCCGGGCATATTCGTGTTGATCGTTGACGGCGCGTTCGCGCAGTAGTTCGAGCGTGCCGTCGGCGTCGCGGAAGTTCGTGGCCAGAGCCGTCACAGCGGCGCGCCGGGCATCTTCGTTTTGATCGTTGACGGCGCGTTCGCGCAGGAGTTCGAGCGTGCCGTCGGCGTCGCGGAAGTTCGTGGCCAGAGCCGTCAAAGCGGCGCTCCGGGCAGAATAGTTTTGATCGTTGACGGCGCGGTCACCAAGCAACTGTGCTACCTGCTGGTTATTCTTCCAGCCGGTTGCCAGCGCGAAGACCATCAGTAATCGAGTCTGATCATTGCGCCAGGCGATGTAATTCAGAATTGTTTGGTAAATTGTCTCCGCGCGAGCGCCGACCGAACCGACAAAGATTCCAAATGCCTCAGCAATAAGCCATGTTCCGTCCGAGATATAACTTTGCAACCATTCAAGGAACCAATCGCATTGCGGCCAGTTCGATCCAATGTTTTCAGCAGCCAACGAGACCTCATCTTTCATAAAGTCAGAGAAGGTCTGAGGGAAATTGGCAAGCCCGAATCTGGCTAGAAAGTATTGATTCAACGCCAATATTCTTGCCACATCGAAGAGTTCACATACAGTTTTCAACAATCGCTCCGCCGGTTCGGTGACTTGATCAAGATTCTTCAATTCGCTCAGACATTGCACCGCCAGCGCAATGTTCCAGGGCGGACGGCGGTCGTATTCGAAATAACGCGGCTGCCCCGGCGCGTTGATCAGGTAATCAACGATCTCGCCGACGAACTTCTCGTTGATCATCCCGCAGATCAGACGCAGCACTTCGCGCCATTCCTTCGCCTCCCAGTGCGCGCCGAAGACCTGCTCCTTCAATTCTTCGATGGTCATCTCCTGCGTCTTTTCGAATCTGTAGACGAAGGACGAGGCGCAGAAGAATTCCAGAAAGGCGCGGTGGACGAAGCCGTAAGAATTGGCGCCTCGGAAACAAAGGATGAAGTTGCGCTCGCGGAATTGGCGGATCATCTCGCGGGCGATACGGGTGGCGTCGGCGGGCGATTTGCCGAAACGGTCTATCAGGTAGCTCTCGAATTCGGCTTCCAGCTCGGTCTTGTGGATGAAATTGCCGGCCAATCCGCCGTCGCCGCTTTGCATCTTGTGCGCCAGCCGGCGCAGCAATTCCTTCTTTTCGTCTTCGCCGATGAAATCCGCGCCGCCGGCCAACAGGTGTTGATCGCGCAAGTGGCGGTTGACGTCCCAATGTTCGATCAGGACGCTGGCCGCATGGTCGTAAAGCTTCCATCGTTCGCGCGGCAGCTCCTGATGTTTGCCGATGATCGCCATAATCGTCAGCAGCATCGGATTGCCCGCAAGCTGGCGGATTGAAGGCGATTCGGCGAACGAACGCAATATCCGTTCGCTCCGCGCGCGGGCGTCGTCGGGGCGATCAGAAAGCGCGAGCGAATACCATTGGCCGACGAACTGTTTGACCTGCTGCTGGTCTAAATCCTGAAGGGTGAAGACGGTGAACCCGCTGGTTTCGAGGATTCGTTGCGGGAAGCCGACGATGCGGCTGGTGGCGATGATGCGGGCTTTGGGGTAATCGAGCGAGAAGCCGATGATCTGTCGCGCCACGGTCTCGCGGTCTTTGGGATCGAAGATTTCGTCCAGTCCGTCGAAGATCACCACGGCGCGCCCGTCGTTTTTCAGATGTTCGTGGAGCGCATCCCGGTTGAGACCCCAGCCTTCGGTCCTGCCCAGATATTCGAGGAATTCGAGAAAGGTGTCGCATCTGGCCTCGGCGCGCAATCCCGCGAAAGAGCGCAATTCGACGAGCAGCGGCAGATGGTCAGGAAACGCGCGGCGCAGCTTCTCGTCGGCTTCGACGACGTGTGGCGGCCCGATCAGCGACAGCAGCGCATAACGCGCCAGCGTGGATTTGCCCGAACCGGGGTCGCCGAGGATGACCGCCTGGCGATAGCGGGGATCGGTGAGAGCGTCGAGGACAAGGCGTTTGGGCTTTTCGAAATAGACTTCGCGCGTGCGGCGCAGATCGTCCATCGTCAATCCGAATTCCCTCGCCGGCAAATCTTCATCGTGGACTTCGCGTTCGATGCGCAAACGATCCCAGGCTTCTTTGGTCAACTCGATGGGCGGACGATCTTCGCGCACGCTCTGTTCGACGAAGATGTTGCTGAGTTGCAACTGGAGATATTCTTCGCGGTGAGGTTGGGTCAGCCCTTCGAGTTCCAACCGCTGGTAACGTTTGCTGAGAGCGACGAAATAGGAATCGAGGTCGAACGCAGGGATGAGCGCGCCGTGTTTGACGTGCCCGTGCTCTTTGGCCCAGTTGTGAACGGCGGGGCCGGCGAGATCGTTGATCTCGTGCGCCGCCGCAAAGAAGCTGCAAGTATGTTTTTCACCGAGTCTTTTTCTCAAATCTTCAATGCGGCTGGGGTCGCGATCCATCATCGGTCGCGGCCACGAAGCGTTTTCGTCAAGTAGAAAGATCAACCGGTGCTTGCCTGCCTCACCCGCCTTTCGATATTCCAACTCGGTGATCGAGAGATTATCGGGATTATTATCGGGCGGAATGAAACCGTATCGCCAGGCGAAGATGCCGACGTAAAGATCGCACGCTGCGACATCGGCCAGGCATTTGTCGGCGGGCCATTGCTCTTCGGCGGTGTAATCCTCCATCGCTACGACCTCGTGTCGCATTCGACGGAGCAGATGGATGACCTGATCGCGGCATTCTTTCAGGTCTTTGAAGGTTGATGAAACGTAAATCTTCGCCATCGCCTGAATCTCCTGACTTTGCCAATACTGAGGGTTCGGAAGCTTGGGGTTTCCGCGCCGCATTATACGCAAGATCGCGGCAAAGGCTGTAGGCATTCTTTGAGAAATGAAAAACGCTGGGCCATTCAATACTCCGTTGCGGAAAGATTGAACTTCCGGCGCTTCATTGCTGAATTCGAGATGCCACGAGCTTGTCTCATTAGCATCTACACAAATCTTCAAGGCTGTTCTTCGCGGCTTTGCCGCCTGATGTGCGGAAGCGGCTATGCCCTTCCGGAAGCTCTGGGATTTTTTCTGGGGCAACGCCGCCCAACTGTTTGGCATTGAAAATTGCTGCGAAAGTCGCTTTCTACTTGATCCCGGAGCGATGGGGGGGCACAGCCCCGAAGAAAAGGGCGCCGTTCACGGAAGGGCATAGCCGCTTCCGCACATCAGGCGGCAAAGCCGCAAGAAAACAAAGTCCCAAAACTTGTGTAGATACCAATGACGCAAGGTCGTGGCATCTGAAAGCGAGACTGCCTGGTGTAGCAGGGAGCGTGAATCTCCACGACGCAAGGTCGTGGCATCTGAAAGCGAGACTGCCTGGTGTAGCAGGGAGCGTGAATCTCCACGACGCAAGGTCGTGGCATCTGAAATTGTCAATGCTCAAAAGGCTTCAAGTCTGCAACTCGAACCTTTCCGCAACGGAGCTTTCAATAGCTTTTCGTTGCCGCCATTATCCCGCCTATGTATTCTGTCGCTTTAAGAGAAGCAACCAGAGGTGACATCTATGTTCAAATTGCCGAAACTGGTCAGGGAAGAAATTCACGGCGAGGAGATCGAATATTACCCGCTCGGCGAATATGTGGTAATTCAACCGGGCGTACAGAGCGGATTGCCAACCATAAAGAACACACGGATCACCGCTGGCGCGATCCTGGGATGGTTGCGGCAAGGCGACCGGCCTGAAGAGATAGCGCAAGGTTATAGAATCCCGCTCGCCGCAGTGCAGGAAGCGATCCGTTTGGCCGAGGTCTATGATTACGAGCGGAGTTATGCATGATCGTGCTGGACGAGCAGATCAGCCACGCCTCGTCTTGAACCGCAGGTGGTCCGTTCTCACACCGGTAAATAAGTAATTCGGTTGATCCATTCTTCTGCTTCCATCACTAACCAGATCAGGAATAACTCTTCGGCGATTTGAGAAATCGTCAGATGCGGAGGGATGACGATTACGCCAGGGCTTTCGCTGTGAGCGATGAAATCCGCGAAGTGTTGAGGGAAGGTCGCTTTGTCTCTGGTAACGAGCCATCGCCCATTGCGCGCCGCGACGACCAGAACCTCAGGGTCTCCAAAGCCCAGCACACCGGCTTGCTGAGCGGTCGTGAATTCAATCGAAGGCTCCAGCCGCAAAACCGCCTGAACGAGCGCGTAGCTGAGGCTCTCGTCGGCCTGGAAACGAATTTTCACGGTTGGGCTAATTCCTGTGGTTGTCGGGCTTCGGCTGATTTCTCTTGAAGCCGCAGGTGGAAATCCTGATTCTGATTGATGTTTGCCTGACGCCGAGCTTCGTAATCGGCTCTGCGCTGTTGAAGGTAAGCATTTATCTCCGCCTGATGATCGAGATAAAAGGCGATTGCGCCATAAACTTCGGCCAGCTTCAGCGTCGGGAACGATTGCAGGATAGTCTCAGGCGAGCGCCCGTCGAGAAATTCAGAGACGACCGCTTCGAGCAGAACGCGGCTTCCGGCGACGAAATAATCGCCTTCATTGAACTCCACATACTGTCTGGCTACCGTTTCCATAACAGCTTGCATTCTAAATCAGAGCGAGAAAGATTGGTACGGTACCGCGCGCGTCAGCAAGCAGCGCCTTCCGCAGGCAACCGCTTGATGGCAACGGCCAGCCCAGTTCAGGATTACTCCGCCTGATCAAGGGCAACCCCACCGTCAGGCAGCCAACTCCAGCAAAGTCCGTCCTTGCTTGCTCAATACCAGAAACTCGTTTGGCTCAAGCGCCAGTTGAGCAGTCGTTTCCCCGGTCTCGTCGGAGAACTCGATTTCGTACGCGCCGGTTTTGAAGATATGGATCACCGTGCCGACCTCGCCACGGCGCAGGTGGTAACATGGTTGGTCGGCCAGTAACGCGACGACATCGAATAACTTCACGGACGGATTGCGCCGCTTGAGCGGTCTGCACGCATTCATCGGTTCTTCCTCTCATTTCGTCCAATCTTCGAAGACAAGGCTGGGGATGCGCTGAAAATCTACCGCATTGCGTGTAACCAGAGTGCCTTTGACGGAAAGCGTGATGGCGGCAATAGCCAGATCGTTTGTGCTGATACGGATTTTCTGCGCGCGCAATTGATCGAAGATCGCAGCGGCAGCCGTATCAAACGCCAGGCAGATCGTCCGCCGGTAGAAATCAAGCCCCCGCAGCAACTTGCCATAAGCCTTTGCGCGAGCCACTCCATTGGGCGCACGACGGCAGTCCGGCAACCAACCGCTGAGGTCTTCCCCGAACGTAACGATAGTTGTGACAGCCAGGTCGCCAGCGGGTAGCCCGTTAATACGTCCCAGCACATTGGGATGAAACTGCTGCGCAAAGCCTATGGTATCGGTGTCTATCACGTAGAGCATTACGCCGCTTCCAACCCTTCTTCCTCTTCGCGTTGCCTCTCGCGTTCCGCCGCGATCTCGGCAAAATGTTCGCGGATGGCCACTTCATCACCGGCAAACGGTTCCAACGCTTTCATCCAGGCTTGCGGTGTCCCTGGTTGCAGCGACTCTTCCTGCGGCAGATTGATCTCAATAGTCGTAACTTCGACCTGCGAAAGATAAGCCTCTGCCGCCTGTTGAGCGTTTTTCACCGCATCGTCGCGTGACGCGCCTTCAGCCGACAGATCGGAGAGCGCCGGGATCAGCGCCCGATACACTCCATTTTTGTGTTCAACAATGACAGGGTATTGCATAAGCCACTCCTCTTTTGCTTTAGCTGTGGCATTATAAACCTGAACAGCGCGCCAATCCGACAGCATTTGTTCCCTGTCGAGAATCATCAAACTGCCGTTAATCCTTCTTCACCACCGCCCCCTTCTGCCCAATCTGCTTCAACAACTCCTGCACCGCCGTCTCAAGCTGCCGGTCGCGCCCGGCCAGATTATCCTCCGGCGTGTTCTCGACCAGAATGTCGGGCTGCACGCCGTAATTCTCCATATTCGTCCGCTTCGGATCGGCCAGATAAACGCCCACGCCGGGCGTGCGCACCGTCGAGCCGTCAATCAGCGAATAGCTGCCTGTGCCGATCACCGCGCCCATCGTCGGCGTGCCGATGGTTTTGCCCAATCCCAATGCGCGGAAGCCGGCGGGGAACATCTCGGCGTTCGAGGCTGAGCGCCAGTTTTGCAGCACCACCTTCGGGCCGAAGAATCCGGCGAAGGGGCGGCCTGATGGTTCTGTGCCGCGCGGTTGCCAGACCTGGTATTGGCGCTGGACGAGGATGGCGAGCAATTCCTGTTCGATGTTACCGCCGCCGTTCCAGCGCTGGTCAATGACCAACGCCTCTTTGTTGCGGTTCTCGCGGATCTCTTTCTCGAACTTGCGCAAGCTGGGCGGGTTCATCGCCTGGATGTGCAGGTAGCCGATGCGGCCGTTCGAGAGTTTGGCGACCGTCTCGCCGCGTTGCTTGACCCAGCGTTCGTAGCGGAGTTGGCTGAAAGCCTGGCTCGAAATCGGCTCGATGCGGGTTTGCCACGCGCCGTCTTCCGCCGGTTTGTTGTTGAACGTGACGGTGACTTTGCGGTTGAGGCGGTTGGTGTTGTTCAGCAGCGGCCAGAAATTGTCGCCCGCTTTGACCGGCTTGCCGTTGATGGCCAGCAGGTAATCGCCGACGCCGACCTTCACCCAGTCTTTGTCCGCCGGGCCGTCTTCGAAAATGTGCGTGACGCGGTAACGCCCGGCCTGCTCGTCGCTTTCAAGCTCGACGCCCAGATGCGCGGTTTGGACGCGGCCTTCGCCGCCCTGGAAACCGCCGCCGGGAGCCGCGCCGGTGTGCGAGGCGTTCAACTCGCCGATCATCTCGTTGATGATGTTGAGCAGTTCCTGGCGGTCGCCCACGTCGGCGACCAGCGGCTGGTATTTGGCGCGAGCTGCGTCCCAATTTTGCCCGTGCATTGCGGGGTCATAGAAGCGGTATTTCATTGTGCGCCAGGCGTCGTCGAACATCTCTGTCCATTCGGCGGGCTTTTCGATTTTGACTTTGGCGACGAAGTTGACGCGCCGGCGTCCGCCTTGTCCACCAGCACTGGCTCCGCCACCGCCGCCAAAACCAGCGAATCCTCCACCGCCAGTCGCGCCTCCGCCAGCCGCCGAGAGCGACACCGAGTAGACCGATTGGCCTTCGCGGAAGTAGAGCGAGCGTCCGTCGCGCGTGATGTTCAGACCTGAAATGCCTCCGCCGAATCCGCCGAATCCACCGCGACCGGGACCTCCCTCGTCATCTCCGCCGCCGCCTTGCCCAGTTGTGACGCGCGCGAGCCGGCGTCCATCTTCCTGGATCGAGTAGATGACGGGCACATTGCGCTGTCCGGCCAATTCGCTGGTCACAAAAACTATCGTGCGGCTGTCGGGCGTGATGGCGAAGTTGAAGACCGAAGACGGCATGCGCGTCAATTGGCGCGTGCGGCGCTTCAGTCCGGCCCAGTCAATGTTGACCTCGCGCGGCGGTTGGTTGCGCTGAGGCGGGCCGGCGCGTCTTGAGGCGCCTTCCTGATCTCCGGCTTCAGGTTGTTCGGGGCGCGTCTCCGGGTCGTTCGGATCGCGGTCTTCGCGTTCGAGCGTGACGGCATAAATCTGCGCCGAGGCCTGACCGCCGCCTCCACCGCCGCCAAAACCTCCGCCTTCATTGCGGACGAAGTAGAGCTTGCGGCCATCGGGGCTGAAGCGCGGGTTGACGTCGCTGTACGAATCGAATGTTACTTTCCGTTCTTCGCCGCCTGCCGAAGGAATCAGGTAAACGTCGGTGTTGCGCGTGTGGTCGGCCTTCGAGAAGGCGATCCATTTGCCGTCGGGCGACCAGACGGGCGCGCTGATGTTGCCGTACTTGGATGAAGACAACTCGACGGTCTGTTTGTTTTCCAGCGTGTATTTGCGGAGCTTGCTGTCGGAACTGGTGAAGGCCAGTTCTTTGGAGTTGGGCGACCAGGAGAAGTTCGATTTGAGCGTGTCCAGATCAGTGATCTTCTGCGGCTCGCCTGCGCCGCCCATCGTGTCTGAGGCCGCGATGAGGTAAATCTCTTCGCGCCCGCTGCGGTCGGAGATGAACGTGATCCATTTGCCGTCGGGCGAATAGCTCGGCTCTTTGTCGCGCCAGGGACTGTCGGTGATCTGGCGCAGATCGCCTTCGTCGGTCGGCGCGGTAAAGATTTCGCCGTGGATGGAGAGCACGATGCGGCGGCCCGAAGGCGCAAGGTCGTAATCGTCAAGCTGCGAATTGAAGTCGCGCACTTCGGCAAGGTTCTCCTGCGTCTCGGCGGCGATGTCGAGTTTGATCGGCGTAATTTTCTTGCTTGCCACGTCCAGCTTCCAGACGCCGAAGTCGTGTTCAAAGACAATGGTCTTGCCGTCGGCGCTCATCGCGGGCCAGCGCACGTCGCCCGCCTTGAACGAAGTCACCTGTTCAGCTTTGCCGCCGCTTTCGCGCACGCGCCAGACGTTGGTCAGTCCATTGCCCTCGCGGTCGCTGACGAAGTAGATGTTGCCGTCCTGGCTCCACATCGGCCACGAATCCATCCCGTCGAAATCGGTCACGTCGGTGAACTTCTTGGCGGCGATGTCCATCACGGTCACGTCGGTTTGGTAGGAGCCTCGATAATATTTGCGCCAGTAGGATTGCGTTTTGCGGTTGATCGCCAGCTTCTTTCCGTCGGGCGAGAAGGTCGCGTAAACACCCATGTCGGAGCCAGCGTTGCGCTCTCGCGTCGTCTCAATGTCAACGGTGTAGAGCTTGCCCATGAAATCTTCGCCACGTTGGCTGGCGAAGAGCACTGAGTGTGAATCGGGCGACCAACCCTGCGCCGTGTCGTCGGCGGAATGAAACGTCAATTGTTTCGCCACGCCGCCTGCCGCCGGGATGATGAAGACATCGTTATTGCCGTTGCGGTCGGACGAGAAGGCGATCCATTTGCCGTCGGGCGAGAATCGCGGGTAAACATCGCGGGCTTTGTGAACAGTGATGCGTTTGATGTTTTGACCGTTTTCGTCGGCGGTCCAGATGTCACCGAGATAAGTGAAGACGATCTTGCCATGGTGGTAATGCGGGTAGCGCACAAGCTTGGCTTCGCGGCTCAGCGCCACGGAAGGCAAACAGCAGGCGAACAGAATGGCGAATGTGTAAAGACGTTTCATAGACTCTCTCCTTGAACTGTTGATTCGGGTTGACGGATAGATTGGCCGATGATAAAGACGCCGTCCTCGCGGCGCCGGTTACAGCGGCGATAACCTCAGGACGGCTTTCTCGCAAATAGGCGGTTTGGCTGTTATGATCTTGGCCGTTTCATGCCCCGGATTATAAGCAAAATTGCTGAACACCCGCATTGTCGCAATATTCATAAGTACAGGGAGATAATAGATGAGCTTTGAATCGCTCACCTTCGGTCGTCTGCGCAATTTCGACGCAGTTGATCGAATACTGCTGCTGCTGTCCATCGTGTGCAGCGCAACTTACTTCGTTACCCAAGCCTGGCAGCCGTTTCCGGGCAGCGTTATTTTAAAAGCATTGAGCATTGCGCCGCTGGCCGTCATTGCGTTCAGGGCGCTGCGCGAACCGGCTGATCATCCGCACGGCGTCGAATGGTTGCGCGACAGCGATCATTTGATTCTGGGAATGGCGCTGGCTTTCTCTTCTCTGGGCGATGTTTTGCTTGACCTCGATCCCGGCCGCTTGTTCGTCAGGGGATTGCAGGTATTTTTATTCGCCCATTTCATCTACATCCTGCTCTTCGTCCGCAACTGGCAGTGGCCGCTGAGGCCGAATGGCTGGCAATTGACTTTGGTGGCGGCGGTGTTGGTCTACAGCCTGCTGTTGGCGCATTGGTTGGGGCCGAGCCTGGGCGGGGTCGCGCCCCACGTGATGGTTTACGTTTGCGCGATCACCGTGATGGTGGTGACGGCGATCCTGGCGGGATTTTCTACGCCCTGGGTTGGCGCGGGCGCAATCCTGTTTTTGATTTCCGATTCGATCATCGCCGTGGACAAATTCAAATCGGCGGCGCCGATGCGCGATTATCTGGTGTGGGCGACTTACTATCTGGCGCAATATGGAATCGCCATCGGCTTTTTGCGGGAGAAATTGGGAGATGCTCAAACATCCGCTGACGCGTCTCGACCGCGATGAAACACTGCGAGAAAAGCTGCTGCCGCATTGCCGCCTCAAACCAGGCCAGGTCTGGCGCGATCGGCGGAGCGGCCATCGCGTCGGATGTCTCGACGCGGCTTCGCGCAAAGACGTGTTGAAGTTGTGCGGAAGCGAGCGCGCCCGGCTGGCGATTCACGACCTGCCCTACAACTTCATTGCGTTCGAGGCGCGGCAGGTTGATGATTTTGTCGCGTGGTGCGAGCGGGTGGTCGGCAATACCGATGAAGTTTTAACGGAAGACAGCGGTCTTTACCTCTGGATCGGAGCTGATCAAAAAGCCGGCTTCGCGCCGTTGCCTGAACTGATGTTGATGATGCGCCGGACTGGCTTTGCCTCGCGCAGCTTCATCACGCTGCGCAACCAGCGCGGTTACGGCACCCAGAAGAATTGGATGAGCGTGCGGCAGGAGTTGCTTTATTACACGAAAGGCTCGCCCCGCTTCACTCCGCAGTACACTGAAATACCCAAAGCCGTAAAAGGTTATTACAAAGAGATCAACGGGCAGGTGACCGAAAATGCCGAACGCGGGCGCGGCGAGACGATCCGGGCAGGCAACGTCTGGATTGACGTGCAGCAGGTCTTTTACCGGATGGAAGAGAACGTCAACGGTTGTTATGCGCAAAAGCCGCTCAAGGCGATCACGCGGATCGTCGAAGCCAGTTCTTCGCCAGGCGACACGGTGCTCGATTTCTTCGCGCATTCGGGCACGACGTTGCTGGCGGCGGAAATGACCGGGCGGCATTGCCTGACGATGGACATTGATCCTATCTTTTGCGAGATCACGATCAGGCGGCTGGAACATTTTCGCCGGACGGGACGAACGGGCTGGCAAAACAGCAATCCGTTCGCCAGCGAGTTGGGACAACAAGGAGGCAGCGATGAATAAACGATATGCGAGACCCCGCAGAGTGAGCAGAGATGTTGACGAAGGCTACGATGACGGATACGACGACAGATACGTGGATTACGGCCAGAAGGGAAGTGCGTCGGGCGGCAGGTTCTGGAAATTGTTGGCGTTGATCAGCGTCGCCGTGGCCGCCCTGGCTTCCTACGCCTTTATTTCTGGCAAAGGAGTTTATGACTACTTCACGCCGCAGGCCAAGGTCGTCGAGACGGCGAGCACGACTCTGCTCAAGATGGATCGGGAGAGCCAGCTCGTCACCACCCGCGCTTACGTCCAGGCCGTGGTCAGACAACGCGACGAGCAATGGTACGGCAATGCCGAAATTGTCCGCATTGTGCCAGCGACAATTCATTACGCGGTCAACCTGGCCGAAATTGACCGCGAAAAGCTCGAATACGACGAGCCATCGCGCACGCTGCACGTCCCGCTGCCCGATGTCAAAATCCTTTCGATTGATCCTGATCTGACGAAAGCCGAAACGATCAGGAATGTGGATCTGTTGCGATCGGAAGGTTTGACCGGCAATGTGCTCGAAGACGCCACCGAAAAGATGGTGCGCCCGACGCTCGAAGAGCTGGGCAAATCGACCGACATCATCAGGAGCGCGAAAGACCAAGCTGTGATGTCCGTCCGGCAACTGCTCGAATCGGCATTGGACGCGGTGGGATTGGATGTGAGAGTGAAGCCGTATTTCAGAAGTGAAGGAAAAGTGCCGCCACGCGATCCCCGCGAGAGAAGGCCGAGTGAGCCGGGTGGCAAGTGATCCAAAAGCCGGATGGATCACGTATGAATCATTGAACCGGGAGCCGAGCGATGAAAACCTGGTCGTGAAACGTTAATGTGGCGGAAGGATTTGGTCATCCGGCGCCAATTTTTTATTCGATCAATTTAGCTCCTCGCTGTACACAATTTCGGTGATTTGGTTATAATCCCCTCGCCGAACCCCGAACGGCGGCCCTGCCGTATTTCACACACACGTCAAAGCAAGAACGCGGATATGCCTCGTTTGCCCCGGACCAACGCGCTTCTCAATGCTTGCCAGGACTCAATCGCTGGCCGGCCCTCACTGGCGCGGTTCCGGCGCAATTTGGCATCGCAAATCCAGATTCAACTCCCAAATAGGATTGTGGTGTCGCCAAATGCGACTTCGGATGTGATTCCCAATGTGATATTGGGCACGTTCTCGGATACTTTTCGGACGCGCGAAAATTCCAGACCCCATAGGTAACCTTGCACTAGCGGTCTTGGCCGCTGGTCTCCCCCCAGCCGTGATTGCAACGGCTGGTTAGCTTCCCCGTCGAGGTGTCGCGTGACTAAGGTATTGATAGTGGATGACGTTGAAGGCGTGCGCCGGATGCTCATCTACGCTCTCGAAGATGATTACAACGTCAGCCAGGCGGCAAACGGCCTGGAAGCGGTGGAGCTTGCCCAGGCCGAACACCCTGACGTGATCGTGATGGATTTGGATATGCCGGTGATGGATGGAGTCGAAGCGACTCGCCGGATCAAATCGAACCCGACGCTTTCCGACATCAAAGTGCTGGCAGTCACCGGCCAGAACATGAGCGAAAAATCCCGCCTGATCCAGGGCGACTGTGACGCTTTCATCGAAAAACCATTCGAGGTCTATGAACTGGTCGAAGCCGTCAAACGCCTGATTATCAAATGAAGGCACGCGGTGCCCAGGACTTTTATCAGGTCGTACTTTTTCCATTGGAGCCATTCTCCATTCTCAATTTTTCATTCTCAATTTTTTGCCGGGGAAAGGCTGTTGGAGACTGCCCTCTGCAAAAAATTGAGAATGAAAAATTGAGAATGGAGAATGGCCCCAAGCTTTCCAGTGCTGGACGTCTTCAAGCGCGCGTCGCTCCCGGCTTGCCGTTTTCGACCACAAACGAAGCGCGGGTGCTGATCGGCTCGTTCGGTTTCGTCACGGCGGCGACGATGCGAAAGTCGGTTTGCCAGCGTTGCGGCGTGAGGTCGCAACGCACGTAGCCGCGCTGAGCGTTGAAGAATTTGATATGCGGATTCTCGGCCATCTGCCGTTCGGTCTCTGGCCGCATGTCCACGCCGTCGCCACCCGAAGTGATCGAAGTCCCGACGAACTCGGCCCCGACGACCGCCGACTTTGGATCGTTGTAATCGGCCATGAGATTGGCCACCCAGTTCGTGTGGATGTCGCCCGTGATCACGACGGGATTTGACGGCTTGCGATCCCGCAAATATTTCATGAAACGATCGAGCGCCGCCGGGTAAGCGGCCCATTTGTCCATGCTCATTCGCATCGCTTCTCCCTGCCCCGAAGCCCATCTGGCCACCATCACCTGCTGCGCGATCACGTTCCAGCGCGTCTTCGATTTATCCAGATTGACGAACAACCATCGCTCCTGCCCCTCGCCCAGCATCGTCGCTTTGGGATTGAGCGCTTCTGGACAGAGCGTCTTGTTACCATCTCCGCAGGGTTGGTCGGTGCGATATTGCCGCGTATCGAGCACACTGAATTCCGCCAGGTCGCCGAAGCGCAGGCGGCGGTACAACCGCATGTCCGCTCCGCGAGGCAGCGACGAACGGCGCAACGGCATGTGCTCGTAGTAAGCCTGGTAGGCGTGCGCGCGGCGTTGGAGAAAAGCCTCGCGCGTCTGCTTGTCTTCCGGAATGTCGCTGGCGTAGTTGTTGTCAACTTCGTGATCGTCCCAGGTCACGATCCAGGGAAAAGCGGCGTGCGCGAGCTTCAAATCAGCGTCGCCTTTGTAGAGCGCGTAACGGTTGCGGTAATCATTGAGCGAAATGATCTCCGGGCTATTGTGGTTGCGCGGGCGATCAGCCGCCGCTGGCGCGCCTTCATAAATGTAATCACCCAGATGCACGACCAGATCGAGTCGTTCGTCCGCCATGTGTTTGAACGCGGTGAAATAACCCGTCTCGTAATGCTGGCACGAGGCGAAGGCGAAGCTGAGTTGAGCCAAACGCGCGTTGAGCGCAGGCGCGGTGCGCGTCCGGCCAACCGGGCTGACGGCGGAACCAACCATAAAACGATACCAGTACCAACTCGCCGGCTTCAATCCTTGCGCTTCGACGTGCACTGAATGGCCGAGTTCAGGAGACGCCACCGTCTCACCACGCTTCACGATCTTCTTCATCTGCTCGTCTTCGGCGATCTCCCATTTGACCGTGACTGCGTTTGGCGGCATGCCTCCGCCATTGATCGGATCAGGCGCGAGCCGCGTCCACAAGACCACTCCGTCTGGCAACGGGTCGCCCGAAGCTACACCGAGGCTGAACGGATCAGCGGCGAACTTCGGCGCGCCGGTTTGCGCATAGGACGACAATTGCCCCGTGATTGCTAAACCGGATAACGCTCCCGCGCCGACCATAAAGCTGCGACGGCTGATGGTGTGATGATTCATTGAGTTCGTGTGATTGCAAAATAGAGTCTTTTTCATCGGTGTTGTCTCCTGGCAAATTGTTTTGAGAATGTTTTGTGTAACACGCTATTTCAGTGAGCGCAGGACGGTCTTCGCCGCAGCGTCGCTGCCGTCATTGCTCGCTGGTTTCAGTCTGAGAATCCTGGCCATAATGTTGTAGACCTCCACGTTCTCGAACGGCTCGACCATCACCTGCTTTTTAAACGCCGGCCCATGCGCCACAAAGAGCGCCCGCATTGATTCGAGTTGATTGTCGAAGCCATGCGCCCCGCGGTATTTGACCTTGCCCTTCGCTGTCAGTTCGGGCCGGCGATAACGATCCTGGCTCATCAGCGACCAGCCCTCGTCCGCGATCACCACAATGTCGCCGATCCGCTGGCTCTTGCCGTAGTGGAAGCGCGCTGGCAATTCCTGCTTCCAATAGACCGTCACGTGCGGAGGCGCCTTTGACTTCAGCATTGAATAGACCGCCTGCTCCATCTCAGGCTTGGGGAAGATGTGAACCATCCCGCTGTTCCAGACCACGATCTCTGCCTGGCTGGTGTCGAAGTAATCGTCGAGCGCGACCACCTGGCTTGGGTCCAGACGCGCCATCCCGTGGTCGGAGACGATGATGAGGTTGACGCGGTTAAAAATCCCGCGCGATTTCAGCCCTGCGACCAACCTGCCCAGCGCCTGATCAACGTGAGCGATCGCCTGTTTGACATCTTCGGAATCCGGCCCCGCTTCGTGGCCCGCGTGGTCAACATCGCTGAAATACAATGCGAGCATTGTCGGGCGCTCGCGCACAGGCAGGTCGAGCCACGAGAGCACGGTGTCAACCCGCTCGAAGTTCGGAAACTTATCGTCAAAAACTTTCCAATAGCTCGGACGCTTCCCCCCGATCTCGGCTTCGGTTCCAGGGAAGAAATAGGGGGCGGTCCGCTGTCCCTGTTTTTCCGCCGTCACCCAGATCGGCTCGCCCAGCCACCATCGCCCGTTCTGCACCTCTTCGCGCTTGGACATCGCGAAGGTCTGTTTGAATTCGGGGGCATAGATGTTGTTGCCGACGATCCCGTGGTTGTCCGGGTAAAGCCCAGTGGTTATGGTGTAATGATTCGGGAAAGTCAGCGAAGGAAACGCCGGCGTCATCCATTTGGCCCGCACTCCTTGTTTGGCCAGCAGGCTCAAGGTCGGAGCCGGATACTTATCCAGGTAATCCGCGCGGAACCCGTCCACCGAAATGAGGATTACCGTCGGCTTCAGGTCTTTGATGGGCCGGGGAGCGCCTTGAGCGGTCGCAGAAAGCGGCGTCAACAGCGGCGTGGCGACAGCCCAGACAATTAGCAGCGCAATTTTTCGTCTCACGCGATGCATCCTTTGCTCTTGTTTTCGGAAGAATTGTTGAGAAGAGTCGCTCCGGGTTCTGAGCGTCAGAACCCGTTTTCCAAGTTGACCACTCGATGGAATGAACAAGGGAACCAAAAAGGAGCGAAAATGGCAAGCGCCGCAAAAGCAAAGTTGAAAGTCGTTGGAGATTACAAAACTTCTGCCGTAAACTGACGCCCGCATTCCACTGATATCATCCACTTTTCGTGAGGCTTTCGTGAGGAGCATAAACATGCGTGTTCGATTGATGGCGCTACTTCTGGGCGCAGCCCTCTGCTGGGCTTTGTCCTTCAACTACAGCCAGACGGCGACAGCGCAAGGCCAATCCGCCGCCGAAGCCCAACTCAACAAACTGCCTCCCACGCTGCGCGAACAGGGGCAGGCTATACTCAAGGAGCGTGATGATAGGCAGCGAGCGCGTCTGGCAGGAGAACTGGCCAGGAGGAACTCGGCGGAGGTGATCGAATTCCTCTTGGCGGTTTTGGCGACTGACGCTTCGTCACAGGTTCGATCAGCCATCGTTGATCGGCTGGGCAGGCATTCAAATCCGCAAGTCCGACAGGCGCTGGAACGCTGCGTCTTGGCAGACTCGGATACGAGCGTGGCATTGCTGGCGCTCGAACGGTTGCGCGCGCAACAAGCTCAGGATTTGGCTCGGTTGCTCAATCAGCGGTTGGAGCAAGCGCGCGCGAAAAATGATGAGACGGCGCTGCGCCAACTTGCCCAGGAGCACGAGCGCTGGATTTCGCTGGTCAGAGGAACGATGCTGCCTGCTTTCCTGCGCGTCGCGCCGCCGACCTTTTCGTTGAAGGCTGAGGACCAGCCAATACGCGTGCTGGCCTTCGGCGATTTCGGCAATGGATCGAAGGAGCAGAAAGAGGTCGCCGCCGCGATGCTGAAATTCCATCGCCAGACGCCCTTCGATTTCGCCGTCACGCTCGGCGACAACTTTTACAGCAGCGGCATGGAGAGCCTCACCGACCCGCGCTGGAAGACCTGGTGGGATGAACTCTACGACCCGCTGGGCATCAAGTTTTACGCTACGCTCGGCAACCACGACTGGGGCTTCGCTGACAGCCCCGCCGCCGAAATTCTCTACACTAGGCAAAGTCCAAGCTGGCGCATGCCCGCGCCTTACTACACCTTTACCGCAGGCCCCGTGCAGTTCTTCGCGATGGACACCAACGAAGTCTCGGAAGCCCAGTTGCTGTGGCTCAAGGACGGATTGGCCAATAGCCGCGCGCGCTGGAAACTGGTCTACGGCCATCACCCGATCTATTCCGTCGGCGCGCACCAGGACAACCCCGGCCTGATCAAACGTCTCCTGCCGATCTTAAAAGGGAAAGCGGATGTTTACCTGGCCGGTCACGACCACGACCTGCAACACCTGAAAGCGGAAGACGGCGTGCACTTCTTCGTCGCTGGCGGTGGCGGAGCCGGTGTTCGCCCGGTAAAGCCGGATGCGCGTTCACTCTTCGCCAAAGACGCGCACGCTTTCGCCGTTCTGGAAGCTGACGGCAAACAGTTGAAGGTGAGGTTTGTTGACACTTCGTTGAACCAGTTGTACGAGGCCACGCTGGCAAAGTCGGGAGCAGCCGCCGTTTTAGAGGCGACTCGCTGAGGTCAAGACAATCAAGAATGAGATAGCGTTGTTGACTTTACCCAGCGTTCACAGATAACGTGAGATTATGAAGAGCATTACGATCACAATAGATGACGAAGTGTACCGCGTGGCCAGCGAAGAAGCGGCCAGGCAGCGGAAGTCCCTGGGCGAACTGGTGCAGGTTTTTTTGATGGGGTTGCGCGCGGATCGGGCGCTTAGCGGGCGCGAAGCGCAATCCAAGCCGGAGGCGCCCGCAGCAACAACCGGCGGCGACGAGGACGAGGAATTCAAAAAGCGGCGCGAAAATCTAGCAGAGTTCTTCGCTGCGTTGAAAGCCCGGCGCGCTGCGGGCCAAAGTGAGAACGAGGTAAAACACGCAGAGTTGCTAGAGCGGCTCCAGGCCCTTGCGGAGCAGTCACTTGAACGCGACCGTTTCAAAAAAGAGCCTCTTGTTCCACTCACCCGCGAGGAAATATATGCCGAACGCCTCGACCGTTTTCGTTGACACCAATGTGCTGATTTACGCTGCCGACGCCCGGTCTGTGAGTGCGGCGAAGATGAAGCGTGCGCTTGAACTCCTGGCTACTGAGGAGGTTTGCTTATCGTTTCAGGTATTGCAGGAGTTTTATGCAAATGCCATCAACCCGCGCAAGCTGGGGCTGACACAAGTGGAGGCCAGCGCTTGGTGTGATACCTGGCTTCAATATCCCGTCGCATCACTCGACGCGGAAACGTTCGTCCGCACGTTGGAACTGGCCCGTCGTTACCAGATCAGCAACTGGGACGCCGCCATTCTCGCCGCCGCGAAGCAACTCGGCTGCGCAATCGTTTATTCAGAAGACCTCAACCACGGCCAGGATTACGACGGCGTGCAGGTGGTCAATCCTTTTCTTGGCCTCTGAGAAGCGCGCTGGTTGAGTCGAGCCGATACCGTAGCGCAAGGCTGAGAGGCAGTAAGCTCAAAAAAACCTGTTGGAGGCAGAGATCATGAAAACCCTTGCACTCGCCGTGTTATTCATCGCGCTCAGTTTTAAAGCCAGCCCTCCTCCCCAAGCGACCACCGAACGCGTTGATCCCGCGCTCGAATCCGCTGCGATGAAATTGCTGGATGAGTATATGGCCACGTGGAATAGCAAAGATGTGACCGCCTGGGAGTCCACCTTCCATTTCCCGCACTACCGCCTGGCCAGCGGCAAGATGAGCGTATTGGAACGACCTGGTCAACAGGACGCGACACGGCTCTGGCAAGCCATCCCTGACTGGCATCACAGCAAATGGGATCGCCGCCGCATCGTCCACGCCTCCGCCGACAAGATTCATGTGGACACTAAATTCACCCGCTACCGCGCTGACGGTTCGCGCATCGGCTCCTACGAATCACTCTACATTTTGACCAGAGAAGATGGGCGCTGGGGCGTGAAGCTGCGCTCCAGCTTCGCGCAATAAGAAATGTTGGTTTGTAGCTTGAAGATTGAGGAGGCCGAGGATGAAGAAGAGTCCAACTAGCGGCAAAGGTGATTTGAGCGAATCGTCAGTGCTCCGAGCCTTCATCAAGGCAGGATTGGTTGTCTCCATGCCATTTGGCGACGGCGCTCCTTACGATCTGATTGTGGACACAGGTAAAAGACTGCTGAAGGTACAAGTGAAGACCGGCAGACTGCGCGGCGGCTGCGTTTTGTTCGCTGCTCAGCGCATCAATGGACATCACGGAACCAAGCGATACAAGTACGACGAAGGGGAGATTGATCTGTTCGCAGTTTACTGCCCCGACAACGAGCAGATATATCTTGTGCCGGTATTGGGTGACTTGGCGGAAGGGAGATTGCGGATTGACGCAACAAAAAACAATCAGCAGCAGCTCATAAGATGGGCCAAAGATTTTGAGTTTGAAATTTATCTGAGTGATTTGAGGCGGGAGGAAGTGGAGCTAGTCGGGTTCGAACCGACGACCTCTGCAATGCCATTGCAGCGCTCTTCCAACTGAGCTATAGCCCCACATCTAGCGGTTTCACCTAATGGTCGAGAACGTTGCCCTTTTGCAAGGGCGGCATCATATTAGCCAAACGATTTTGGCCAGTCAACCGCGCGCGGATCGTAAATTTCCAGCCCCGCCGTTCAAGCGGCGATTTCCAGGTCCTTTGCATTGAGGTGGCCTACCAGAAAGCCGTCCTGATCAATTACTGCCAGAAATCCCAGGCTGTTCATCTTCAGTTTGCGCTGAGCGTGTTCGATTGAGGCGCGGACGGTAATGAACAGGGATTCGTCTATTGGCTCCATTACGTCGCGGACGATCAGTTCCTGCCATTTCTCCTGGGGAACTTCACGCAGACTAGCCAACGAGAGGATGCCGTGCAGCCGGCCATCGTGGGCGACGGGGAAATTAGTGTGGCGATGAACAGAGAGGATGTGATCAATGAATTCGTTGACCGACAACTCCGGCGCCACGCTCACCGCCGGCGATTGCATGACCGCTCCGACCGTGCCGCTGACCTCCCACTGCTCGCGATTTTGCTGCCCGCGGTTTTGCTGGAGGATTTGTTCATCGGCGTGCTGTTGTTCGCGGTGGCGATAATCGCTCTCAGCCGCCGTTTTCAGAAAAGCGCCGAGGATCAGCATCCAGACCGCGACTACGAAGTCTCGCCACAATGTGCCGCGATAAGCTCCATAGACAATCAAAACAATTCCATACGAAACGAGCATGTAAGCGAGCCAGACGCCCATCTTCGTCGTGGTGCGCGTGGCCGAGAGGATGTCGTTGCGCCTGTGCCAGAGGATCGCGCGCAAAGCTCTTCCGCCGTCCAACGGCAGACCGGGCAACAGATTGAACATCGCCAGGAACAGATTGACCGCGGCCAGATATAAAAATGCGGCGGCGGCGACTCTCGCTTCCTGCGCCCCGGCGCTCAAACTTTGCGCCGCAAACAACCAGAGCCAGAAGAAGACGGCCAGCAGGAATGAGCTGGCCGGACCGGCGATGGCGATGCGGAATTCGGCCATCGGCGTGGACGGTTCATCCGCGAGTCGCGCCCACCCTCCAAAAATGTGCAACTGAATGTCGTGAATGCGAATGCCTTCCATCCTCGCCGCCAAGGCGTGCGACAGTTCGTGGATCAGGACGGAAGCGAAGAAGAGCGCAGTGATGACTGTTCCGATCACCAGGTTTTGCCAGAGCGGGAGCGGCGGGTTGACGCGGTCCACCATCCAAAACTTCGACACCAGCCAGATGTGCAACAAGGCGACCGGGGGCCAACTGTAATCAATGATCAGCGGGATGCCGAAGATACGCGCGAGCTGGAATTGACGGAAGCGCATAACGGGATGATAGCAGAAGCTCCGTTATTTGCGGCGATTCTTTTGCTTCTCGACCAATCATTCGACCAATCATTCGAAGAATCGTTTGATGGCTTGCATCAATTCGCTGGCCTGGTCATCGAAGAAGTGCCCCGCGCCGGCAATCCGTTCGAGTTGGAAATTGCTGCCTGCAGGCAATTTGGACAGAAACTCTTCGAGCGGCGCGAGTGGCGCAACATTGTCCTCGGCTCCGTGAATGAAAAGTTTCGGTTTCGCGCAGTGAACGAGAAAATCCAAATTGTCCATCCGCGCTGGCGCGCCAATGGCGATCAAACGATGGACGCGCTTGTCCGAACATCCGACTTTCAATCCGATGATCGAGCCGAACGAGAAGCCAGCGATGGTCACTTCGCGCGCCGTTGGCTGGCTTTCAAGCAGATAGTCGAGAGCGGCGCGCGCGTCATCGCATTCGCCGCGCCCATCATCGTGTTCGCCGGTGCTCAGCCCGACGCCGCGAAAATTGAACCGCAGAGTTTCAACGCCGGATTCATTCAACGCTTTGGCCGCGCGGAAGACCACTTTGTTGTGCATCGTGCCGCCGTGCAGCGGATGCGGATGCATGACCAGCGCGACGCGTTCGGCCTGCTCGCTCTTCGGGCGGTAGATTGCTTCCAACCGCCCGTGCGGCGCGGGGATGAAAAGGTTACCTGCTGGGTACATAGTTTAACTGGAATCAGTACCGCGAGCGGTAGCGAGCATGTCTCCATCAATGGATCGTCTCAGGGAGACACGCTCGCTACCGCTCGCGGTACTGATAGTAGGATTTTGAGCACGCCCGGTCGCTGGGCTTCAGCCATCGCCTCGACGCCATCAGTCAGTTTGAATTCGCCGGCGATCAATGGCTCGACGTTCACTTCGCCCGCTTCGAGCAGCGCGAGCGCCTGCTCGAAGCGCCCGCAGCGTGAACCGATCACGCTGATTTCATCAACCACGATGCGTGAAGTGTTGAGTTCGACCGCGCCATGAAAAGTTGATTTGAGGATGATCGCGCCACGCGGCCTGACCAGTTCGAGCGCGAGTCGCAATCCGTCAGCCGAACCGCTCGCTTCGACGACGAGATCGAAACGCGACGCCGGATCAATTTCGATCGCGCCGAGTTCGATTGTTTTGACCCCCGCCTGCCGCGCAAGTTCCAGCTTGTTCGTATGTTTGCCGATCAAAATCAGGTCGCATCCCGTCGTCGCCATTACGCGCGCGATCAATTGTCCGAGCTTTCCGTCGCCGATGACAGCGACGCGGCGCCAGCGGTTGATCTCGACCTGGTCGAGAATTTCGCACGCTGCGGCCAGCGGTTCGGTGAAAACAGCCTGATGATCACTAACGCTGTCGGGCACGACCAACAAGTTCTGTGGCGGCAGGCTCAGGTATTCGGCGAATGCGCCGTCCCGGCTGTGAATGCCCAGCACGGTCCGGTTCAGACAATGTCGCGGATCGTTTTTGCGGCAGAGTTCACACCGCCCGCAACCGGCGTTGATTTCGCCGACGACGCGGCGGCCGATCTGCGATTTATCGGGAGAATCTTCGACGACGCCGACGAATTCGTGTCCGAGCGTGCCGCTGAAACCGGCGTAACCGCGCACGATCTCGATGTCGGTGTTGCAGATTCCAGCCATCGTCACGCGCACCAATGCTTCATCATCGCGGCGCGCCAGATCAACCTCGGCCAGTTTCAACTCGTTGTTCTCGAAGCGCAGAGCTTTCATCGCCTCGTTCATAAAATAATCGGCCCGCGTTTTCAAGCGAGTAACGATGGTTGGCTGGCATTTTGTTTGGCGCTATGCGATGCTCACTTGCGTCAGTAAATTCAATCAAGGAAGGAATAAATAGGATGTCTACAGTTAAAGCGGGGGATACCGTGAAGGTCCATTACACCGGCAAATTCGACAGCGGAGAAGTCTTCGATTCGTCGGAAGGCGCGGAGCCATTGGCGTTCACGGTCGGCGCGGGGCAGGTCATCCCAGGGTTCGACCAGGCTCTGGTCGGAATGCAGATCGGCGAAACCAAAGATGTCGTCATCGAGCCTGAGCAGGCTTATGGAGAACGGATCGAAGAACTGGTGCAGACCATCGGGCGTGACCAGTTTCAACTGGGTGGTACTGAACCGGAAGTCGGAATGGCCATTGAAATGCACACTCCACAAGGCAGCATCCCGCTGCTGATCACCGCGCTGACCGACACCACGGTCACGCTCGACGCCAATCATCCGCTGGCCGGCGAGCAATTGCATTTTGCTTTGACGCTGGTCGAGATTGCCTCTGCGTCTCCCCTGATAGTGACGCCATAACGTTGCCACGATGCCCCCGCATTCACTGCACAGTTGGGATTTGACTCCGAGCGAGGCTATCGAAGTCCAGCAGCGTTTGCGCGCGATGGTTCGCCTCGAACCTCTGACGCGCGAAGTTCACACAATCGCCGGCGCAGACATCTCCTTCAACAAATTTTCGGAGACGGTCTACGCCGGCATTGTCGTTTTAAGCCTGCCGGATTTGCGGATCATCGAAGAAGCGGGAGTCCGCAGCGTGGCAAAATTTCCCTACGTGCCGGGGCTGCTGAGTTTTCGCGAAACTCCTTCGCTGCTCGAAGCCTGGGATAAACTCCAAACCAGACCGGACGTGTTGATGCTGGACGGTCAGGGAATCGCGCACCCGCGCCGTTTCGGCATCGCCTGTCACGTCGGCGTGCTGCTCGATCTGCCGGCCATCGGCTGCGCCAAAAGCATCCTCGTGGGCAAACACGGCGAACTGGGACTCGAAGCGGGAAGCCAGTCGCCTCTAGTTGATCGAGGCGAGCAAGTCGGCGTGGCGTTGAGGACGAAGAACAAGGTCGCTCCGGTCTATGTTTCAGCCGGGCATTTGATTGATCTGGCTTCGGCTGTGGACCTGGTGATGCGCTCGACCGGGAAATATCGTCAGCCTGAACCAACGCGGCAGGCGCATCTGCTGGTCAATCGGTTGAGAGTCGGAGACAAATAGCGGCGTGGTTTTTGATTTAGACGAAGCTCACTCTCCCATTCCCATCCACAACTTCGCCAATTATGTAATACGGTTGGCGCGCGAAGTTAAACTGGTCTTCGACGAACTGCAGGAATTGCGGGCTGATGACGACGACCATTCCGATGCCCAGGTTGAATGTGCGCAGCATGTCTTCGCGCGGCACATTGCCGATCTTCTGCATCAGGTCGAAGACGGGCAATACGGGCCAACTGTTTTCCTTGATCGCCACGTCAACGTTTGTGGGCAGAATACGCGGGATGTTTTCGACCAGTCCGCCGCCGGTGATGTGCGCCAGACCTTTGATCACGGCCTCGTGCTCGATCAGCCGCTCAAGCGAAGGCAGATAATTTTTGTGCGGTTTGAGTAACTCTTCGCCGACCGTGCAGCCGAGTTCGGGAATACGCTGGTCAATTTGATAGCCCGCCGTATCGAACAGCAGCTTGCGGGCGAGACTGTAGCCGTTGGTGTGCAAACCGGCGGAAGGCAATCCGATCACCAGGTCGCCGTCGGTGATGCGCGCGCCGTTGATGATCCTGCGGCGATCAACCACCCCGACGATGAATCCGGCGATGTCGTATTCGCCGTCGGCGTAAAAACCGGGCATCTCGGCCGTCTCGCCGCCGAGCAGCGCGCAATTGCTTTCGCGGCAGCCGCGAGTCAATCCTTCGACGATCTGCGCGACCACTTCCGGATCGAGTTTGCCCGTGGCGATGTAATCGAGGAAAAAGAGCGGTTTCGCTCCCTGCGCCAGAATATCGTTGATGCAATGCGCGACCAGGTCGTAACCGACCGTGTCGTGGATGCCGGCGGCGAAGGCCACTTTCAGTTTCGTGCCCACACCGTCGCAACTGGCGACCAGCACTGGTTCGCGCGTGTCGGCGAAAACACCGTAAAACATTCCGCCGAAGCTACCGATTTCGGACATGACGTTCTCGTTGAAGGTCGTGCGCGCCAGCTTTTTGATTCGCTCGGTCGCGCGGTTGGCCGCGTCAATGTCAACGCCGGCGTCTTTGTAGCCGATTGGTTCGCTCATAATTTGAATTCGGTTTGTCGGGGATCGCCATCTTCAGTCAATTGACGTTTCAGCTCCGAGACGTTTTGAAGCGTCGCCGCGGCGCTCGCCGGATCGAGCCTGAAATTGATCACCAAGTGATCGCCGGCTCTGATTCCCGGCGGCAGGTATTGAAGCGGCAGATCGAATTGAACACCGGCGGCGTCGCAGAGCAGGATGACCGCCAGGTTCGCTTCGATTCGATCAACGAAAGCTCTGATCGTGGCGCCGTCGTTGATGATTTGTCGGTCGTCTTCGGGCATGGATTCCGTTGAGGCTCAAACGCTCGAAACTGACTGCTCGGTTGTTTGTCTGAGCTTGTGATAAGCAAACGCTCCGCGCACTCCATTCAGGCAGAGCAGCATTGCAATTCCATCTATCAAAATTCCCGGCGGCACGGAATGCGTCATCGCCCACATCCGCGCCTTCGAGATCAGCAGGTAGACGAAGTAAGCTGACAACAGCGCGGCGCAGATTCTGTTTTTGCGATAGACGCCATATGCCAGCCCGAACAGGATCGCCAGGTCTGGAATGATCGCCATCACCATCCAGCGCGAATTGCCGGACGAGATGATGAAAGCGACCGCGGCGTTGATCAGAGTCAGAAGGCCGACAATCAAGCCAGTCAGCCACGCGCCGTTGATCGCGCTCTGCGCGGATTCGATTTTCATAGGCAAATCAAAGTTCAGGGCAATTCGATCAGTTCAATCCTTCCTTGCCACAGCGCAGCCAGCGTGGTTTGACGAGCCGGGCGGATGTCGAATTTCTTTCCGTCCGTGATGATCGCGATCTCGCCGCTCAGGTCCGTTCGATAGACCTTTACGTTCGCCCGGCGCAAACGGTCGAGCGTCGGCTGGGCCGGATGACCGTATTTGTTGTCGTCGCCGCAGGAGATGATCGCGGCCTCCGGGTTCACCGCGTCCAGGAACTTCCCGCTCGTCGCGTGACGCGAGCCGTGATGGCCGACCTTGAGGACTTGCGCGCGCAGCGGCGCGCCGGATTTCATCATCAACGCCTCGGTCTCGAATTCGGCGTCGCCGGTGAAGAGCATCGAAAAGTCGCCGTAGCTCAACTGGAGCACGACGGAGTTCGCGTTTTCGACGCTGCCGTTGGGGCGAACCTTCGTGATCCACCGGTCGTCGCCTTGCGGATTAAAAGCTTCGAGTTTGATGCCGGAATCGAGATCGAACTTCATCCCGCGCTTCGCCGCGGTAAATTTGATCCGGTTGTTTTTGATCGTTTGCAGCAACCGTTCGTATTCGTCGCTGGCGAAAACCTGACCGCTGTCGAGGAAAGTTTTGACCTCGACTTTTTCAATCACCTGTCTCATTCCGCCGATGTGATCGGCGTGTGGATGCGTGGCGACGGCCAGGTCGAGCGATCCGATTTTGCGTTTTCGCAGCGCGGCGACAACATCATCTCCCGCTCCTGCCGGCCCCGCGTCAATCAGAACCGATTTGCCTTCGGGCGAGATGATCAGGAACCCATCGCCCTGGCCGATGTTGAGGGCGTAAATCTGCAATTGCCCTTCGGCGACGTATTGTGGCGGCGGCGTTTCGCGCGGATAGCGGCGCAGGTAGTAAATGACGCCGACGACAATCGCCGCGACCAGCGCAATCGCAAAAAGAACTTTCAACGCTCTCATCGTTAATCAGCCGCCACTGCCTCGCGTTCCCGGTAAGTTTGCACACGCTCGCCAAGCGCCGTCGGATAATCGCCCGTGTAGCACGCCGTGCAGAATTTCGTGTTGCCGGGATCACCTACCGCTTCGAGCAAACCTTTCATACTCAAATAGCCGAGCGAATCCGCGTCGAGGTAACGGCGGATTCCCTCGATCGAATTCTGCGCCGCGATCAATTCCTCTTTCGTCGGCGTGTCAACGCCGTAATAGCACGGCGCAATCGTCGGCGGACAACTGATGCGCATGTGGATTTCCGTAGCCCCGGCGTCGCGCATCATCTTGACGATCTTTTTCGACGTTGTGCCGCGCACGATTGAATCGTCAATCAGGACGACGCGTTTGCCCTCGATCAGGTCGCGCACGGGATTGAGTTTGATCTTCACGCCGAAGTGTCTGATCTGCGACTGCGGTTCGATGAACGTGCGGCCCACGTAATGGTTTCGCATCAGGCCGAAGCGGAACTTTAAGCCTGATTCCGAGGCGTAGCCAATCGCCGCCGCTACGCCCGAATCGGGCACGGGCACGACGATGTCGGCGTCCGCCGGGCATTCGCGCGCCAGGATTTTGCCGAGCTGGTGGCGGCTTTTGTTCACGCTGCGGCCGAAGACGATTGAATCGGGGCGCGAGAAATAGACGTGCTCGAAGACGCAGTGTGTGACGCGTTTTGGCTCGAAGGGAAAGACCGAATGAAACCCGCTGTCGTCAACGACGATCACCTCGCCAGGCTCGACGTCGCGCAGATATTTCGCGCCGATCAGATCGAAGGCGCAGGTCTCAGAAGCGAAGACCGTCGCCCCATCCAGATCGCCCAGGCACAGCGGGCGGAAACCGCGCGGATCGCGCACGGCGATGATGCTCGAAGGCGTGGCGAAGAGCATCGAAAACGCGCCCTCGTCGTCTCTCATCGCTTCGATGATCGCGTCAACGACGTTTCCGGCGCGCGAGCGGGCGATGCGATGCAGCACGACCTCAGTGTCGGAGGTCGAGGAGAAGATCGCGCCCTCCATTTCGAGTTGATGGCGGACTTCAGTCGCATCGGGCAGATTGCCGTTGTGGCAGAGCGCGACCTGGCCGAAGCCGCATTTGACCAGGAACGGTTGCGCCTCGTTGATGCTCACCTTTCCGGCGGTCGAGTAGCGCACATGACCGATGGCGGCGTGTCCGGGGAGGCGCTCCAGATTCTTCTCCTGAAAGATGTCGCTGACGTGCCCCATTCCACGTTCGGCGTGAAGGAGCGAACCATCGGAGGAAACTACTCCGGCGGATTCCTGTCCGCGATGCTGCAAGGCGTAAAGTCCCAGATAGGTCAGCCGCGCAGCCTCTTCGTGGCCATAAATGCCGAAGACACCGCACTCTTCTCTGAATTTATCGAACATAATTTCTATCAAAAGTTTGCAGGGGAAATAACCGGAGTGAGGCTCAGTATAAACAATCCGGCCGGGGATGTCGAAAGAGACGGCTTTGAAAGCGTGGTTGCTTGCGCGGCGCCATTGGCTGCCATATGATTAACAACCGTCGTTGCGGCCCGATCTTCATCATCTCGTGGGATTACAAAGGCGATAAGGCTTATGTATTGTGCGGCGTGTAATCTGCGCTATCCCGATCATCTGAATTTCTGCCGCCGTTGTGGCCAATCCCTGGCCAGCGCGGCCAGCGATTTGGCGCCGGATTCGGTTTGTTGCACGCGCTGTGGCGCGCGCGCAGTCAGGGGCGAAAACTTCTGCCAGCATTGTGGCAATCGCGTCACGGTCGGCGTGCCAGAAACTGTCGTGGGCGCCTGTTACCATTGCGGTACGTCGTGGCGCAGCGGGTGGCTGTTCTGCAAGATCTGCGGTCTGGATCGTGACCGCGCGCTATTGCTGCCGACTTCGTTGCCGGCGGCGGCGGCTTCCCAGAAGACCCTGGCCGCCGAGGTCGAACAACTGCCTCAACTCGAAAAGATCTTCTGCAAACGTTGCGGCGCCGAATCGAAGCCTTATTCGCGTTTCTGCGAAACCTGCGGCAACACGCTCGATTTATCGAAAGAGGCGGTGAAGGAAGAAGCCGTGGTGGAAGCGGAAGATAAGGTGATCACGGGAAAGCTGGTCACGCCGCCAGCGGCCGCCGTGTTCAGGACGCAAATTGACGCGCCATCGGCGAGATCGCACACCGGATCGCTGGAACGCAGCCAGCGCCCGACAGCCATAGAGCCTCTTTCGGATGGCGCCGGGCGAAAGACAGACGCTTTCGGCGAACCGGTTCTGACCTCGAATATAGCGACCGCTTCCGTTTCCACTGTGCCCAGTATCTCGACCGATACCAGACCCGACACTGTGGTCACCTCATTTCCAAAAGCGGCGACAGCGCCTGGCGCCGTGAATGACCCCGCGCGGTTGGTTCAAAAGAGCGATTCTTTGGGCGCAGTGGTGGTCTGGATGATCATCCTCATTCTTACCGCGGGCGCCGGGTTCGTCGCTTGGCGATTGTTCAGCAATCAGAAGCGGCAGATTTCATCGGCGGCGGATCAGACAGAGGCGCAACCATCGCCGGGCGCCGCCACGCCGGCTTTGCCCGAGATTTCACCGAGCGTAGCGCCAACCGCCGCCACGCCGGCTCCCGCGCCTGATGGGATGGTTTACGTTCCCGGAGGGACTTTCAAAATGGGGCGCGAAGGCGGTGATGCATTTGAAGGCCCCCCGCACACGGTCTCCGTCAAACCTTTCTTCATTGATCGAACTGAAGTCACAAATGAAGAATATCAGCGGTTCGTTTCAGCCGAAGGCCATCGCGCGCCGGCGCATTGGAGTGACGGAAAGTTCCCGGAAGGACAGGCGAAGTTTCCCGTCGTGTACGTTTCGTGGGACGACGCGAAGGCCTACGCCCGATGGGCGAACAAACGCCTTCCTACCGAAGCCGAATGGGAATTCGCCGCGCGCGGAACGGATAACCGTCTCTACCCCTGGGGCCGCTCCTGGAGCCAGGATTACGCCAACGCCGGGCGGGACAAAAACGGGGCCCTGATTGCGGTGGGAAGTTTCACTACGGGCGCCAGCCCTTTCGGCGCGTTCGATATGTGTGGCAACGCGTGGGAATGGACGGCGAGCGATTATGAAGATTATCCCGGCAGAAAGCCCCCAACGTCGCTGGCCGGGGCAGGGTTGAAAGTAATTCGCGGCGGCGGTTACGATGTGCCGCCCAAAAGCGCAACGACCACTTATCGCGGAGCCATTCCCCCAGACCGGACTCCTGACAAAACCGGTTTCCGATTAGCGCGCGATGTTCAGTAAAAACGATGTATCCGAAGGTTGAAAGAGCATGACCGGCAGAAAGACTCCTCGTGTAATCATCCCGATGATTCTGGCCGCCCTGTTCTCCACGACTATCTTCGCGCAAAATCCCACGGGACGTGAATTGCCGAAGCCAGCCCAAAAGAGCAGTGAGAAACCCAAGCCGAAATCGGGCGCCAAATCAGCGAAAGCCGCGCCCCCGCGACGCGCGCCAACGAAATCAATCCCGGCGCCGGCCCGATTGACCATCGCCGCTCCGCCCGGCGCTTCGGTCGAAGTTGACGGCAGACCGCGTGGTTTCACAGGCGTTGACGGCAATCTGGTGGTGGCGGGGCTTGCGCCCGGCGACCACCAACTCAACGTCAGCGCCGAGGGTTACGAACCCTGGCGCGGCACGTTCGTGATGAGTGTGGCTTCGACCAGATTTGACGTGCCGATCAGGAAGAAACCCGCTACCGGCAGGTTGGCGCTGACGGCGAACGAGGCGGGGACGGATATCTTTATTGACGAAAAATACATCGCCGCAACCCTGCCAGGACAGGCGGTGAATGTTGACGGCTTGTTCACGGGCGAGCGCCAATTGCGGGCTACGAAACCCGGATTCCGGGAATTGCGATCGGTCGTCACCGTCAAAGCGAATGAGACGGTCGCTGTCAAAATCGAGCTTAAACCGGTTCTCGACCTTGAAATGATGCGCGTCCAAGAGGGCTATTTCGCGCGTGGCAATGATAAAGGCCTCAGGGATCAACGCCCATCGCATCAGGTCTACACGCTGGAATTTGAAATCTCGCGCCGGGAAGTCACCAACCGGCTCTACAAATACTTCGTGACTGCCACGGGCCGTCCCGCGCCGCGCGGCGCGGTTTACGGGTGGGTCAATAACGACTATCCCGAAGGGCAGGACGATCAACCCGTCGTGCTCGTGACCTGGGAAGACGCCGTAGCTTTCTGCCGTTGGCTTTCGGAACAAACCGGCAGGCGTTATCGTCTGCCGACGGAAGCCGAATGGGAGAAGGCGGCCAGATTTGGCGGCGACCTATATTTGTCCGCCGGCAAAATCTGGGAATGGTGTTCCGACTGGTACGATCCCGACTATTACAAGGAACGCGAACGCGTCAATCCGAAAGGCCCCGCGCGCGGAAAAAAGATCAAGATGCTGGGGCGCGAAGAGGAAGCGCGCGTGATGCGCGGCGGAGCCTTCGGTCGCGGCTCGATTGTTTTGCGCGCCGCTGAAAGAAACTATTTCTTCCCGACGCTGACGCGTTTCGACATCGGTTTCCGCGTCGTACGAGAGGTGGATAAATGAACCAGGTTGAAAGGAGATCACCGTTGGTTAAATCATTCGCTGCGCTGCTGGTTTTCGTGATATTCGCTGGTTCGCTGGCTTTCGCTCAGCAACGCCCGCTCATCACCGAAGATGTCGAGATCGTCAAGCCAGGCTCGGTCCGTTTCGAGTTCGGTTTCGATTTTCTGCAGGACAAGAACTACCCTCTGTCGGGCTTGAACGGAGACCTGACTCGATTGGGCATTGTGTCGTTGACTTTCGGCCTGGCGCCGAACGTCGAGATCGAGACCGGCGGCGTGATCCGAAACTTCCTCAGCATCAATAGCCAAGGGCCGAGCGCGATTCCGCTGCAATTGAGCAGCGGGACGAATTCGACGCACGACACCGGAGATTTTTATCTGGCGGCGAAGGTCAAATTGCGGCGGGAAACAGAACGCGCGCCAGCGTTGGGTTTCCGTTTCGGCGCTGAATTGCCAAACTCGCGCCAATCGCGCGGCATCGGATTGAACCAGACCAACTTCTTCGCGGCGGCGCTGGCGGCGAAAAACTTCGGGAAAGTTCACGTGATGGGCAACCTGGGACTGGGCATTCTGACCGCGCCGGTTGATCCGTTCACGCAAAACGATGTGCTGCTTTACGGGCTGGCGGCGAGCTATCAGTTCAACAACAGATTGACGCTGGTTGGCGAAGTCAACGGTCGTTACAGCACGCGCAAAAACGCCCCGCTCGGAACCGAATCGGACGGCGCGGCCCGCATCGGCGCGCGCATCCGCGCCGCGGGTTTGTTGTGGGACGTGGCCGGGATCAAAGGGTTGCACCGCAACAGCGAACGCAGCGGAGTCGCGTTCGGTGTGAGTTATGAAGCGAGCCTGTTTCAGCCTGTGAAGTAGATTCAAGCTGATCGCTGGAGGAAGAGATGAAGGTTGCACGCGCAATAATCGAGAATTTCAGGAAGATTGAAAAATTGGAATTGGATTTTAGGGACGAGCTTGGGCGAGTGCGCGACCTCACTCTCATTGTCGGACCTAACACCAGCGGAAAAACAACAATCTTGGACGCGCTTGCAGTTAGCATAGGACAGGGGACTGAGCTTAGTTATGGACGCGCCGGCTTTACTCTCAACCCTCCAACCATTGTCCGCCGTGGGGCCTTGAACGCCCGTGTTACCTGCTGGGTCAGATTTTCTCCGGATGAAATCACCGCAACGAAGGAACTATTCGAGTTGGCGGAGCAAAAAAATTCTGTCCCGAATGCAGAAGAAGTAAGTCTTACTTGGGAGTACCCCGATCCGCAAAAAAAATTCAAGCACGGGAGAACTCGCTGTGAGCCTTACGAGGCTTGGACCTTGTTCAAAGGTCGCTCAAAAGTCGCAGAATTGTTGAGAACCGGCCGTGTCGGTTGGAAATGGTTTGAACGCGTCGGCGGAGTCTTCACTTTCGACCAGCAAAGGACCGGCCTGGGGAAAACAATCCCCAGGGACATCTGGCGCCTCATTCAAGGCGGCTTACCAGACGAGGGAGCTGGCGAGGGCGCTGACCGCAGAACTGCTGATCCCAAAACCATCCTCCTTTCTCTGGCTGTGCAATCGAAGTTGAGACGCGAGGGCAGCCAAAAAATTGATCTGCCTGACCAGTATGAATTTATTCGAGAACGATACGCGGAAATTTGTGCGCCAAACAAGCTGATAGGTACGGCGATTGATGAGATCGGCGCCCCGGACCTGATCTTCAGCGACGGCAGGTACGAGTACCGATACGATGGTTTAAGCAGCGGGGAACAAATGTTGTTGCTGTTCTTGATCCGGATGGTTTCTGAGCACATCCACCAGTCGTTGGTTTTTGTGGACGAGATTGAATTGCATCAACATCCGATTTGGCAGCGCAAACTGCTCCATCTGCTGCCGAGAACCGGCAAAGGTAATCAGCTCATTGCGACGACTCACTCGCCTTACTTGCGTGACGCGGCGCCGCCGGAAGCGGTAATTGATTTGGGCGACTTGCTTTAATAAGTGGAAGAATGTGAACGGCGACAGTTATGGCGAATATCTACTTGATATGCGAAGGGACAGCCGATGGACTTGATTTGCGAGTGCTCAATACCATCATTGCTCAGAAACTTGGTAAAGAGGTGCAGATCTCCGCTGCTGGCGGTGATAGTAGTTTGGGCAGTGTGGCCTCTTGGCTCGAAGAAAAATCTCGGCAACGTCATAAAGGCAATAAGCTAGGGCCGCCGCTTGATCACGCTTACTCCGTTCAAGACCGTAACTACGAATCGAAGGCGAAAGCGAACGACAGTTGGGCGCAAGAGAATAAGAGGTTTATATGGAGGCGGCACGAAATCGAAAACTATCTGTTAGAACCCCGCGTGCTTGCCAACGCTTTTACTGTGCTGAAGGAGACTGTTTCCAGTTGGCCGACTACCCTCCCTCATACCGCAAATGAGATTGAAAGCCTCTTGAAGGAACTCGCCGATCCAATGATTGAAGACCATGTTGGATGGGTTGTCTATCATCGGTTGCTTGCGCAAAAGCGTGGAATGGTCAATCTGCATCTCGACAGGCCAAACTCAAGGATTTCGCCTGCTGCCGGCAAACGTTATCCCGAGCGGCAGGAATGGTTGGATTACCTCTGTGAAGAATGCCGCCGGGCTAAACTGGATTCAACCAAATTCGCCGGACTGGCTGAGTTCGATCCGGAGGCCATTGCCAGGCTGTATGATGACACCCGTGGGGATTTCATCGCCAATGGTAACTACTTAGAAGATATGGGAGGGCATGAACTGATGTCGTCCCTGCTTGACTACCTTAACCGGCAGGGATTATCGCACCTGTCACTCTCGACCTTGCAGAATGAGCTTATTGCGGCGCTCGATCGGGAGTATAAGCCTGGTTTCTTCTCACCCGACGATTTCTCTGATCTGGCAAACCACCTGGTGTAAATTTATGGCTAGGAAAACCCCTCGGCAAAGCGGCAAAGTCAAGCAAAAGGTTCAACCTGGCGCTGCGCCAGATTGGAAGCGCTGGGTCGCGCCCGCCGCGATTGTAGCGATGTTGACGGCTGCGGCGGTAATCTTTTTATACGGAGACAAACTCTTCGGCGGCAAGAGGAATAATCAGATCACTTCCTCCGCCGCTGGCATTGCGAAGTTGAATCCGGCCGGCGCCAACGTTCAGCCCGGCGTGACGACGGCGGACATGGGCGTCGCTGGCGAGCCGGTCAAAATGACTGTCGCGCAGGCGTTGATGGTCACCGTCGAATTGGATTTTGGCGGGCAGCCGCCGACGATTGCCGAAGCCATTCAACAGATCGAACGCGGCTATCAGCCGGATGACGGCGTCGGGCGGACGTTCGCGATTCTGGACGCTTACGGCGAACCGGCGTCCGATGGCAAGCTGCATATGTCAATGCACGTCAGCAGCGAGAAGGCGGGGATGGGCACACTGAAATTCAAACGCACCGGCGAGCTGCTCTGGCGCGCGCGCATCGGCAATCCGGGCGACCCTCCGGCGGGGCAGAAGAATCTGATGATCTATCTCAGCAAAGGGTCGGGCGACGCGAGCAATCACGTGCTCGACGGTTCGCGCGGCGGCGACAACGCGCTGAACGTTTACCTGCAAAACTCTCAGCAACGCGCGCGCGACGTGTGGCCTGACGGCGCAGAACGCGAGGTGACGTTCGTTTACAGCGCCTGCGGATGCCCGGTAAAGGTGATGGTTCGCCGCGTGGGCGAACGCACGATGCGGACGAAAGACACGCCAGTTATCTTCCCCGACGACCCGGACGCAGTCAGGACAATCTCAAATTTGATGAAGTGGTGATCCATCGCCACTTGAGCATTTCGTTGACGGTGTTTAGAGTAGCGGCTTTAGTTGGCGTGCGGCCCATCAGCCGTTCCGGCTAAAGTCAGTACTCTGAACACCGTCATTCAATTTTCGAGCGATGATCGAGATAGCCGTCAATGAACATTAATTCAAATGATTACCTCAGCGGATTGAACGCCGAGCAACGCGAAGCCGTCGCCACGGGCGAAGGCCCGATCCTGATTCTGGCCGGCGCGGGCAGCGGCAAGACTCGCGTGATCACTTACCGCATCGCGCACCTGATCGCCGCTCACAATGCGCGGCCCGAAAACATCCTGGCCGTTACGTTTACCAACAAGGCCGCGGGCGAGATGAAAGCGCGCGTCGAGAAACTGCTCGCCGATTTTTACGGCAATGAGCCACGCAACGCTTCGCCACTGCTCTCGACCTTCCACTCGCTCTGCGTGCGCATCCTGCGGCGCGACATCGAAAAGCTCGGTCGTGGTTACACCCGGTCGTTCACGATCTATGACTCGGACGATCAACAGCGGTTGCTGCGCGCGTGCCTCAAAGATTGCGGTTACGAAGACAAGCAACTGACCCCGCGCCAGACCCAGAGCGCGATCAGCGCGGCGAAGAACCGCGGCGAAGACCCGGCCAGCTATGACGAAAAGGCCGGGCAGCAGGGCGATCAACGCCGCGTGGCGATTGCGCGCGTCTACGCGCTCTACGAGCAGCGGCTGCAAGCCTCCAACGCGCTCGATTTCGACGACCTGCTCATCCGCACGATGCAGTTGCTGCGCGCGTCCGAAGAGACCCGCCGCTTCTACCACCACCGCTTCCGCCACGTGATGGTTGACGAATTTCAGGATACAAACGGGATTCAATATTGGCTGACGCGATTGCTCGTCGAAGGCGATCACGCGCTGCTGCATACGCGCAAGCCCGACGATTTCTGGTCGAACCGCAGCCTGTGTGTGGTCGGAGACGAGAGCCAATCCATCTACAAATTCAGAGGCTCGGACTTCAACATCATCCTTAACTTCGAGCGCGATTTTCCGGGCACGAAGATTATCAAGCTGGAGGAGAACTACCGCTCGACCAGACGCATTCTGGACTCCGCCAACCGCGTGATCGCCAACAACACGCAGCGGTTCGACAAAGTTCTCCGCACGAACGCCGCCGATGGCGACAAGCTTCGTTACGCGCAACTGCTCGACGGCGAGACCGAAGCGCGCTGGATCACGGGCAAGATCGAAGAACACCTGCGCCGCGAACCCGACATCCGCGCCGCAGTACTCTACCGCACCAACGCGCAATCGCGTTTGTTTGAAGAGGCCTGCCGCCGCGCCGGATTGCGCTACAACCTGGTCGGAGGCTTCAGCTTTTACGAACGCGCCGAGGTCAAAGACATCATCGCGTATCTGAAGCTGGCGATGAACCAGAACGACTCGATCTCGATGATGCGGGTGATCAACACGCCGGCGCGCGGCATCGGCAAGACCACGCTCGACGACATCGAACGGCGCGCCAAAGATTTCGGCGTCTCGCATTGGGAGACCATCGGAATCGTCGTAGATCAAAACCTGCTGCCCGCGCGTTCGGTCGCGGCATTGAAATCTTTCCGCGACATCGTCAACGGCCTGATCGAAAAAGCCAGAGACCCCGCCGAACCGATTTCGGAGGTTGTCAAAGCGGCGGTGATTGACTCCGGTTACGAACGGATGCTGAAAGAGGAGAACACTGAGGAGGCGGAAGGCCGGTTGCTCAACCTGGAAGAGTTGGTCAACGCGGCGGTCGAATCGGAGCAGCGCGGCGAAACGTTGCGCGATTTCCTGGATCACGCGGCGCTGGTCTCCGACACAGACCAATACAAAGCCGAAGCGCAAGTCACACTGATGACCATGCACGCGGCCAAGGGTTTGGAGTTTCCGCTGGTTTTCATCGCGGGTCTGGAAGAAGGATTGTTCCCGCATTCGCGCGCGAACGAGAGCCAGGACGACCTCGAAGAAGAGCGCAGGCTGTGTTACGTCGCCATCACGCGCGCCGAGAAGTATCTTTACCTGACGCACGCGATGAAGCGTCGGGTTTACGGCGATGAAACGCCTTCGGAACCGTCGCGTTTCCTGATGGAGTTCCCGATTGAATTGATCGAAGACTTGTCGAAATCGGGCAGTTGGCTGCGTTACGCCCACCGGACTTCGAGCGTTGAAGACCGCGAAGCGTCGCGCGCTCCCGCGCCGCCTGCGCCTCCGCCTTCGAGCGTGAAGCGCGCGAGCAATTATCAGGGCCAGACTTACAACAGCGCCGACAGCGTGAAAGAATTCTTCGCCCGGCAGGGCCGGAAGGTTGACACGGGCGAGTTCGAGTCGCGCCTGGGCGATGAAAGCGGCGGAGCGACGGGCGAGTTGAAGTCGGGGATGCGCGTGCGCCACGCGAAATACGGCGTGGGTTTGATCGTCAAGCGCGAAGGCGAAGGCGACAACGCGAAGCTGACGATCAACTTTCCGGGTTACGGGCACAAGAAGATGATCGAGAAGTTCGCGGGACTGGAAAAAGTTTGAAGGTGGTGAAAAGGGATTATGTCTACGATTGTTGTGGTGAAAAAGAACGGGCGCGTTTGCATTGCGGCCGACACGCTGGTCAGTTGGGGAAGCACGAAACAGAATTCGGAATACCTGACCGATAAGTCGAAGATCATCCAGGTCGGCGAGAGCTACCTGGGCATCACCGGATCGTCAACGCACCGTCACGTCATCGAGAGCTATTTCGCGCGCTGCGAGAGTTACTCGCTCGACAGCGTGCAGGAGATCTTCGAGACCTGGCGCGAATTCCACAAGGCGCTGAAGACCGATTACTTCCTCAATACGGGCGAGGACAAAGAGGCGCCCTACGAAAGCTCGCACATGCACGTGCTGATCGCCAATCCGCACGGCATCTTCGGCGTTTACGGGCTGCGGTCGGTGGACGAGTTCAACAAATTCTGGGCTTTCGGATCGGGGACCGATTACGCGCTCGGCGCGCTGCATTGCTCGTATGACCGTTTCGACAGCGTGGAAGATATTGCCAGAGCGGCGGTGGAAGCGGCGGCGCAGTTTGATAACTCGACGGGGTTGCCGATGACTTTGCATGCGGTTGACCTTGTCCAGGGTTAAAGGTTGGTCGCAAAATAATGCAAACCTGACAATCGATTCTCAGGTTGCCAGCGCAAGAAGATGATTTATGGGCACGGGTGGTCAGAGAAGTTGTAATGTTGAGATTGCTCGCTGACCCTTTAAACTTTACAATCACAGCGGTATCACTAATCACCTAAAATTCCAGAAGCTGATGATGAGTACACCGAAACTCTTTATTGAACCATTACCCAAAGTCACGAGGGAGGACAATAAATGGAACGGGCAAACTTCCCAAGGGACTCTATGGGAAGTGCTTGCTGGAGATGCCCTCCAGATATTGAAACAGTGGTCTGACGACAGCTTCAACTGCGTGATCACATCACCCCCGTACTACTGGCTGAGAGATTATGGTGTTGAGGGACAGATTGGAAAGGAAGAGAGTGTTGATGAATATGTGAATGCGATTGCCTCGACCATGGATGGAGTTTATCGGGTTCTGAAACAAGATGGGGTTCTCTTTTTGAATCTAGGCGATACTTACTACTCTGGCAAGGGTGAATCACAGGGGAAAGACCGTAAGAGCAATAAGCGACGCTTCGGTCTGAGAGCCGTTGACAAAAGTGGGGGGCTGGGAATTGGAATTCAGCGAAAGTCAATCATCGGCATCCCTTGGCGAGTAGCGATAGAAATGTGCGCGAGGAAATGGGTTCTTCGCTGCCCGATCATTTGGCATCGTGAACACTGCCTGCCAGAGCACGTCAAGGATAGGCCTAGCCGCAGCTACGAATTTGTGTTCATGTTTGTCAAAAGCCGTAAATATTATTTTAATCGTCAATCACTTATTGACAATGATTTTGACGAAGACGTATGGAGGATTGCTGCACGCCCTAAACAAGCCAACGGAATAGACACTGCCCCATTTCCTGATGAATTGGTGCAGCGGTGCCTGGACATTGGATGTCCCCAAGATGGCTCAGTGCTTGATCCTTTTGCAGGAAGTGGGACCACCATGAGAGTAGCATTAGTATCTGGAAGATCAGCGACTGGGATTGAGCTGAACTCTGATTTCTGTGAGCACGCTGTCAAAACCTTGAGCAATCTGTGAGCAAGTGGCCATGTTTTTTAGTGCAACTCAAATTGCAGAGTCTGTAAAACGTCTTGAGCCTATAAACCCATTTTTTGGCATTACCTACTTGGTATTTAAGAAAGGGAATTTGCCAGTAGGAACTCGTACGCCATTTCAAATTGACGCAGAGAACAGGAAATTTCTGGAAAAATATTATCGCCCGGACGGGCGTTCCAACTGGTTTTACAGAGTCTTCCGGCCTTCGGACAAGAACAAGCACTGGAACAAGCCGGATTACGCAGCCAAAGGTTTACAGAGCGTTAATACGAGAACCTTTGGTGATGCATTCCTTCACGAAAGGGATTCTAACATTTGGGGATGGAATCCTGGCTATGTTGGTATACTTGAAAAGGAACTGAAGACTAAGGTCCCGATGCTGGATCTAGCCGTATGGTTATATCGGGAACGTGACTGGCCTGAAGGGACAACCGCCCAAGACATTATCAAAACTTTCAAGGATGAATTCAGCATATCCGATGACGAGGAAAGAAGACTATTTGATCTTCCCGCGCCTTTCCCTTCCCTTCTTGAGGAAGAGAAGCTAGATTTTCAGCCAGAAAAAGTCACTTGGCAGGAACTTCGTGAAAAGCTCGATCCTAACCCGCCGCCAGATTTCAAACCGGAAGAAGGTGGGATACTAAGGTCGCTAACGATTCAGGGCGTAGGACCAGCCCGAACAATCATATTTGAACCGGCAGAACGACTAAGTTTGATAACTGGTGACAATGGTCTCGGGAAAACTTTCCTGCTTGAGTGCGCTTGGTGGGCATTGACTGGTAACTGGGCAGGACCGGCAGCTTATCCAAGGGGTGATTCCAAGATCGATGAGCCTAAGATTTCTTTCCAGATCGCAGGTGAAGAAAGGTCAAAGCCGATAGCCATTGCCTTCCATCGAGAAACAAATTCTTGGCCGTTGCCAAAAAAACGGCCTACGATACCCGGTCTGACGGTTTATGCAAGAGTGGACGGTTCTTTTGCTGTTTGGGATCCAATGATGAATCGCCACCTCCTTGACTCCCTCTCTCAGAAAACCAGGGAGTCCCTTTATTTTGTCTTCACCAGAGAGGAAGTCTGGAAAGGATCGGATGACAAGATCAATGGCCTTCTTCGGGACTGGGTTAGCTGGCAAGCGCAACCGGAGAAGCATCCCTTCAGAATTTTTCAGCGAGTGTTGCACCGTTTGTCTCCGCCTGATTTCAAGTTGGAGCCAGGTGAGCCAGTGAGACTACCAGGAACTACGGTGGAAATTCCGACACTTAAACATCCATATGGTGAAGTTCCAATCGTGTTTGAGTCAGCGGGAGTACGCAGAATCATAACTTTGGCTTACCTGATAGTCTGGGCTTGGAATGAACACAAAGTTTACTCTGGCCTTGCCCGCAAAGAACCACAAAGCAATTTAGTGATATTAGTTGATGAGATGGAAGCTCACCTGCATCCGCAGTGGCAGCGTGTTGTGCTACCTGCGTTGCTTGATGTGGGGGCGGAACTGTCTGAAGACCTGGAAAACGAGTTGCGGGTTCAGCTAATTGTTGCCACACATTCCCCGTTGGTGACTGCGTCCGTAGAGCCCCTCTTTGACTCGGAAAAAGACAAACTTTTCCACTTAGAGATGGAATTAAGCGGGAACGTAAAACTTGAAGAACTTCGCTTTCTTGTTTATGGCTCCTTCGATTCCTGGCTCACTTCAAAAGTATTCGGCCTTCCGCAAGCCAAGAACCCTTTAGCCGAGGATGCCATTCAGAGAGCAATTGCACTACAGCGAGAAGAGAAACCAGATCCTGAAGAGGTCAGAAAAGTTTCTGACGATCTACAGGAATACCTGTCCGCAGAAGACACCTTTTGGCCGCGTTGGCTGTATTTTGCTGAACAGCACGGAGTGAGGCTATGATTCCGGTAACGCCGCAGCCAGAACCCCTCGAATTCGACGCTAATGTTCGACGGCCTGGATTAGCTTTTCTGAAAAGAGTGCCTGCCCCAAAGAGCGGAGATTTTGAGCGCCATTGGAGACACTGTCACCAGCAACTTTACGCGGTTTATAGTGGCATATGCGCTTACTCTGCGCGATGGATTCCATATTCACCCGGCGGTCCTGACCGTTCTTCGATAGATCACTTCATTCCGAAAACTCATTGCCCTAACCTTGCATATGAATGGGACAACTATCGACTGGCAAGCGCGAGGCTGAATGGAAGCAAAGCCAACTCTGACATCGTGATTGATCCATTTTGGGTCAAAAATGGATGGTTTGTTTTGGACTTTGCTACCTATCAAACAAAACCTGGCAATAGCTTACCCACTTATTTGGAAGTACGTGTGAGAGAAACAATAGATCAACTCGATCTGAATCATAACGACTTCATAAACCAACGCGTCGCTATAATTCAGGCGTATTGTGATGACCTTTTTCCTTTCACTCATTTGGAGGATAGGTATCCGTTCATTGCCTACGAACTAAAACGACAGGCTCTCGTGATCCGAATAAAAGCCATGGTAAGGTCAAGAATATAACGGCGGTCAGATAATGAGAAACGTATACCAACTTCCAGATAATTTTATTCTGCCAACCCCAGAAGAAACCCAAAGGTTCTTTGGGCGCGCAGTGAAGCACGCTTTGCTGATTCATAAGAAACTGGGCAATCCGGTCGCTGTGTGCCGCGATGGGAAGGTTGTCTGGGTACCATCGGAGGAAATTCAGGTTGACGAGAACGATCCAGAGATTGATTACGAATACGCCCTGAAGTCCTTCGCCCTCGTACATGGAACGAGTTTTTTGGAAAAGATGAAACAATGAGATGAAATCTGAAATTCAGAAAATCGGTTTCGTCAGCCTCGGCTGTCCCAAAAATCTGGTGGACAGCGAGGTAATGATGGGGCAACTCAAACAACACGGCTACGAACTGACCACCGACCGTGAAGCGGCGGATGTCATCGTGGTCAACACCTGTGGCTTTATCCAGTCGGCTAAAGAGGAATCAATCAACACGATCCTGGAGATGGCTGAGTTGAAAGATTCGGCTAACTTGAAGCGGCTGGTCGTTGCTGGTTGCCTGGTCGAACGTTACCGCCAGGATTTGCTCAATCAGTTGCCGGAAGTTGACGCGGTTTTGGGCACGAGCGAGATCGAAAAGATTGTCGCGGCGGTTGATCCGGCGGCGGTCGCCCGGCAGGACGCGGCGTTCGTCGCGTCGAACGCCTGGATGACGCGCGGATTGCCGACTTACATTTACGACGAGAACTCTCCACGCCTGCTGGCCACGCCGAAGCATTTCGCTTACGTCAAGATCGCCGAAGGATGCGATCACACCTGCGCGTTCTGCGCGATTCCGCAGATGCGGGGCAATTACCGTTCGCGCCGCGCCGGTTCGATCCTGCGCGAAGCTGAGCAGCTTGCCGAACAGGGTGTGAAAGAACTGGTGCTGATTTCGCAGGATTCGACGCAGTATGGTTTGGATTTGGGGATCAAGGATGGGCTGGCCGATTTGTTGAGGTCGCTCGCTCGCGTTGACGGCGTCGAATGGATTCGCGTGATGTACACGTATCCGAACAGCCTGAGCGACGCGACGCTCGCGGCGATGGCCGAAGAGCCAAAGGTCTGCAACTACCTGGACATGCCGCTGCAACACGCCAGCGCCAGCGTTTTGAAACGAATGCGGCGCGGCGGCAACCGGCAATTGCTTGAGAGGTTGCTGGGGCGCGCCCGGCAGTTCGTTCCTGAGATTGCGCTGCGCACGACATTCATCGTCGGTTTCCCCGGCGAGACCGACGAAGATTTTGATGAGTTGATGCGGTTTGTGCGCGACGTTGAGTTCGACCGCGTCGGCGTCTTCACGTATTCCGACGAAGAAGGCACGCACGGCTTCGGACTCGACGGCAAGGTCCCGGCGCGCGTAATGCGTTCCCGGCGGGCGAAGCTGATGCGCGAACAGGCGAAGATTTCCAAGCTGCGCAACCAGACTTTGATCGGGCGACGGTTCAGGGCATTGCTCGAAGGCGTTTCGGAAGAGAGCGAGTTGTTGTTGCAGGCGCGGTTGGAATCGCAGGCGCCGGAAGTTGACGGGCACGTGTTGATCAACGACGCGCCGGAGGGTTTTGCGGGCAAGCCGGGCGATTTCATTGAGATCGAGATCGCTGAAGCGCACGATTACGATCTGGTGGCGAAAGCGGTTTGAGATGGAATTTAAGTGGGATGACAATAAAGCTGCTGCTAACGAACCCGATCACGGCGTGAGCTTTGATGAAGCGCAAGAGGCGTTCAACGATTTTTACGGCGTCGAGGAGTATGATTATCTTCATTCGATTAACGAACACCGGTTTAATTTGATCGGAATGTCGTCGCGCGGACTTCTGTTTGTTGTCTTCAGTCAGCCTGATGAGCAAACTATCCGAATTATTTCAGCGCGAATGGCAGATGATTTTGAAAGGCAGACTTATGAGAAAAACCTCTTTGAAACCTAAACCAGCGCAGGGCGACGAAATTATTGCCGAAGTTACACAGGAGCAATACCACGCGGCTCTGGCGCGGGGACTCGATCCGGAGGAGACACTCGCGCCCGGCACGCACAAATTCGTCCGTGGCGGCTTTCTCAAACGCCATCCGGATTTCGATCCGGCCAAGGTGAAGACCACGATCTACATCAGACTCGGTCTCGATCAGGAAGTTCTGGAGTATTTCAAGCAAGTGGCGAGAGAGACTAACGCCGACTCATACGAAACTCCAATCAAACAAATCTTGCGCGAAGCGGTGGAGAGAGGAAAGCCGGCGAAAATCGCTGTTTCATCAAGCCAACAAGAAGCCTTGCTCGACGACCCGCAGTTCATCGAGGCGGTCGCTGAACGAGTGAAGACTCTGTCAGCTAAAAAGACTCAGTCGAAGAAGGTCGTGTCAAAGAAGAGTTCGCAAAGTGATAAACGCCGCCGCCGCGCAGCCTGAGACCAACACAATGATCGAACCCCGCTCGTTCACTTCCAAACGCGGCAAAGCTCTGAAGATCGAAAGCTTCGCCGATTTCGTCGCGGTTGTCATCGCCACCGGCTGCGGCGCGGGCTTCATGCCATTTTCACCCGGCACGTTCGGTTCAATCGTCGGCTTGCTGATCGCTTACGGCCTGATCTCCGCTTTCGGCGCCGACGCGCTGCTGTTGCAAAACATCATCATCGCCGCTGGCGTCATCCTGGCCGCGATCGGCATCTGGTCGGGCGAGCGCGCTGAAAAAATCTTCGACCGCGAAGACGCCGGTCAGATTGTGATTGACGAAGTCTGTGGGCAGGTGATCTCGTTCGCTTTCATCGTTCCGTATCTGGCGCAGCTTGGCCCGGCGTGGCGCTGGTGGATGATCGTGGGCTTTGCGCTCTTTCGCGCGTTCGACATCTTCAAACCGTACCCGATCGGCAAGCTCCAGGATTTGTCTGGCGGCTTCGGCGTGATGATGGACGACGTGCTGGCCGGAATCTACGCGGCGGTAGTTTTGTCGCTGTCACTGTGGTTCTTAGTTTGAAGATATGCTCAACGCTGAAATCATCGCCGTCGGCTCGGAGATGCTGACGCCATTTCGTCTGGACACGAATTCGCTGTGGTTGACCGAGCGGCTCAATTCGATGGGCGTCGAGGTCAAGCTCAAAACCGTCGTCGGCGACGACGAGGCGCGGCTGGAAGAGACTGTGAAGGACGCGATGAAGCGTTCCGAGATCGTCATCTCGACCGGCGGGCTGGGGCCGACCGAAGATGACATCACGCGAAAAATCTTCGCGCGCGCGCTGAGACGGCAATTGATTTTGGAAGACGCCATCCTCGAAAAGATCGGGGCGCGTTTCGCCCGCCGCAACCTGCCGATGCCCGAAATCAACGCGCGACAGGCGCTCATTATCAACGGCGCGCAAATCCTGGAAAACAACAACGGCACCGCGCCCGGAATGCTCATCACCGAAGGCAAATGCACAGTCGTTTTGCTGCCGGGGCCGCCGCGCGAGATGAAGCCGATGTTCGACGCTTCGGTCGCGCCCGTGTTGAAACAGCGCGCGGGCGATTTGCTGATTGTGCGCCGGTGTTTGAGCATCTTCGGTCTGACCGAATCGCGCACGGACGAACTGGCCTCGCCAATTTACACAAAATACAAAAATCCTTCGACGACCATTCTGTTCAAAGACGGCCAGATTGAATTGCACCTGACCGCTCAGGCGCGCAGCGGCGGTGAATGCGATAAATTGCTCGATGAAGTCTCAGGTCAACTGGACGAGGCGCTCGGCGAATACATCTTTTCGCGCCGCGACGAGACGCTCGAACAAGTCGTCGGCGAGCTGTTGAAATTGAACAGATACACACTGGCGACGGCGGAAAGCTGCACCGGAGGATTGCTGGCCGGGCGGATCACCGACGTTCCGGGCAGTTCCGAATATTTCCTCGAAGGCGTGGTGAGTTATTCAAACGAAGCGAAAGCCGGGTTGCTCGGCGTGCCGAAGAAGCTGATCAAGGAGCATGGCGCGGTGAGCGAGCCAGTGGCGAACGCAATGGCCAGTGGCATTCGCAAACGCGCCGGTTCGACGTTCGGCGTCGGCGTCACGGGCATTGCGGGGCCGGGCGGAGGCAGTGAGGAGAAGCCGGTCGGATTGGTTTACATCGCGCTGGCGGACGACACGCAAGCGACGGCGCGCAAATTCATCTTTCCCGGCGACCGCCAGTTCATTCGCACGTTGTCGGTGAATGCCGCGCTCGATATGATTCGTAGGAGAATCAAGTGAAATGAATCTCCCAGGAAGGAGGAACGCAAATGAAAGCAGTAAGTTCAGAATCAAAAGTCAGGATAGTCGTCGCTTCAACACCGAAGAAAGCCTCAACGCGGAAGCGTAGGCGACCCGCGCCTCCTATCACCACTAATCCAGAACGATTGGGCGGAACGCCGACGATTGCTGGGACTCGGCTGCCCGTAGTGACGCTGATTGATTATCTCAACGACGAGCAATCCATCGCCAGGTTCAAGGCTGAGTTTCCGGGTATCACTGACGAGCAGATTCAGGCGGTCATCGCGCGAATCAGGGAGGCGCTGGAGGAGGGCTGGCTGGCCGAAACGATTGACTACTGATGCAGAGAAGGATCAGCGTAAGGGGCGCAAGTGAGGAGAAATCTGAATGACATTGCCTGAGATAGCATCGCTTGTAACCGCCTACCTGCTCGGCTCGATCCCGTTCGGCTATTTGATCGTGAAGTTGAGCAGTGGCGCTGACATTCGTCAAACCGGCAGCGGCGGAACCGGTGCGACGAACGTCACGCGCAAGGCGGGCAAAGCGGCAGGCGTCGCCACACTCCTGCTGGACGCATTGAAAGGCTTCGTCGCTGTTCTGGTCGCGCGATGGATGACCGGCGAAGATGGGACTTCGTGGGTCGTCGCCGCGGCGGCTGTGATGGCCGTCGTCGGGCATTGTTTCCCGGTGTGGCTCGGTTTTCGCGCGGGCAAAGGCGTGGCGACTGGGCTTGGAGTTTTTCTGGCGATTGCGCCGTGGGCGGTGTTGGCGGCGCTGGCAGTTTTCCTGGTGGTCGTTTGGCGAACGCGATTCGTTTCGCTCGGTTCGGTTCTGGCGGCGGCGTTTGTCCCGTTGTGGGTGTGGCTGATTCACTTTTGGCTGGAACCGATCACTAATTTTGCGCCGATCATTGCGGCGCTTTGCGCTTCGTCGGCGATTATCATCGCCAAACATCACGAAAACATTCAGCGGCTGATGGCCGGAACTGAAAACAAATTCGGCGCGGCAAAGTGACGCCGCCGAACGCTCTCAACGAGGATTTCCAATGGATGCAGCGCAGCAGCAGCTTTCGATGCGGGAAGTCATGCGGATTCCGGCCTTCCGCCGATTGTGGTTGGGGCAGTTGGTCAGTTTGCTGGGCGATTTTCTGGCGCTGTTTGCAGTGCTCACCTACGCCTCGTTCAAGCTGCATGCGACTGCGGCCCAGGTCACTTTCATCAGCGTAGCCTTCCTGATCCCGTTCGCATTCTTCGGGCCGATTGCCGGGGTGTTCGTTGATCGCTGGGATTTGAAGCGGACGATGATCGCCAGCGATTTGATTCGCGCTGCGCTGATCTTCACGCTGATTTTCGTGCCGAACCTGTACGGCATTTACGCGCTTTTGGCGGCTCTCAGTTTTGTTTCGACATTCTTTATCCCAGCGCAATCGGTCGCGCTGCGAACGCTGGTCCCGCCTCATGGATTGCTGTCCGCGAATGCGATGATGCAGCAGGCGATGCAGGTCATACGGATCTTCACTCCGGCTCTGGCTGGCGCGCTGGTCGCGTGGTTCGGAGCTTATGTTTGTTACTTCATTGATGGGTTCAGTTTTCTATTCTCGGCGTTGATGATTGCGCCGCTGTTGATCCGGCGCGAGCAGGCGCTGGCCGCAGCGCCGGGTAAAACCACTGTTGGCTCGGTCGTTTCGGAACTTGGAGCAGGAGCCAGGTTCATCTTCACGCATGCCAGCATTTTGTTCGTTATCGTCGCCATCACGGCAGGCATGTTCGCCATCAGTTGTTTCGGGCCGCTGCTGGCGGTTTACGTCCGGGATAACCTGAAGACCAACGAACTGGTCTTCGGCATCGTCAATTCGCTGGTCGGCGTAGGGATGATTGTTTGCACGCTGCTGATCGGCAGATTCGCCCAGTCGCGGTCGAAGACTTATATGGTGATCGAAGGGTTGATGATAATGGGCGCTTCTGTCGCGCTGATGGCGGCCTTTGGCAATGTAACTATGGCTTCGGTCGCAATGCTTGGCATTGGCGTCGGCGCGGCGCTGCTGATGATTCCTTCGCAGACGTTGATCCAGGCCGAAACGCCGATGGAAATGGTCGGGCGAGTCAACAGCAGCCTCTGGTCGCTGATGTCGGTTGCCCAAGTGATAGGACTGATTTTTTCCGGTTCGTTGGCCGAGCGGCTGGGCATCGTCAAACTGTTTTATCTGAGCGCGGCGATGCTGGCGATCATCGGAGCTGTCGGTTACTTCAGATTGCTGGCTAAACCGATGCAGGCCGCCCAGGCCAAGTCTGCGGGAACAGAGCAATGAAACGAATCGCCATCATTGGAGCAGGCAGTTGGGGCACGGCGCTGGCGATTGTCGCCGCGCGCGCCGGGAACCAGATCAAGCTCTGGGCGCACAGCGTCGAAGTCGCAAACGTCTTGCGGCAGGAGCGCGAGAACAAGATCTATCTGCCAGGATTTTCTCTGCCCGACGCAATCTCGCCGACAAACGATTTGACCGAAAGCCTGGCCGACGCCGAGATCGTCTTGACCGTAGTTCCCTCACACGTGTGCCGCGAGATTTACACGCAAATGCTCGCCTGCCTTCGACCCCAGATGGTTTTCGTCAACGCGACCAAAGGCATTGAGATCGAAACCGGGATGCGGATGGAAGAGGTCGTCCGCGATGTTTTGAAAGATCACTTCGAGCCACGTTACGTCGTGCTGTCGGGGCCGAGCTTCGCGTTGGAAGTTGCGCGCGACGAGCCGTGCGCGATTGTCGCCGCAGCGCATTCGGTCGAATGGGCGGCGGCGGTTCAGGAAACATTTTCGACCAACCGCTTCCGCGTCTACACGAACAACGACGTGACGGGCGTCGAGATCGGCGGCTCGATTAAAAATGTGATGGCGATTGCCACGGGCGCAGTCAACGGGCTGGGCTTGGGCTACAATAGCGCGGCCGCGCTGGTCACGCGGGGTCTGGCTGAGATGACCCGTTTGGCAGTGCGGCTCGGCGGGCGGGCCGAAACGTTGGCGGGATTGGCCGGGATGGGTGATCTGGTTTTGACCTGTTTCGGAAATCTCTCGCGCAATCGCCACGTCGGTTACGAATTGGGGCGCGGGCGCAAATTGGAAGAGATTGTGGGCGAGATGCGCGAAGTGGCTGAAGGCGTGAAGACGGCGCGCGCGGCGCACAAGCTTTCGACCAGGCTTGGCGTCGAAATGCCGATCACGACAGGCGTTTATCAGATGCTTTACGAAGGCAAAAGCCCGCGCGAGTTGATGGTCGAATTGATGGAACGACCGCTGAAATCCGAGAGAGTTTAGAGAATCGCTGTGATGGCTGAAAAGACACAGGCGACGAAGGTGATCACAACCAATCGAGACGCCTACCACAACTACCACATCCTCGAAACCTACGAAGCCGGAATCCAATTGACCGGGACTGAAGTAAAATCGGCGCGCGCCGGCCGCGTCAATCTGAAGGACGCTTACGCCAAAATTGAAGGCGGCGAGTTGTGGCTTTTGAACGCGCACATCAGTCATTATTCGCACGGCAACCGCCAGAACCACGACCCGACGCGTGACCGCCGGTTGCTAATGCGCAAGCGCGAGATCATCCGCTTGCTGTCGAAAACTCAGGAGAAGGGCTTGACGTTGGTACCGACCAAGCTTTATTTCAAAGGTAATCTGATCAAATGTGAATTGGCCGTGGCCCGCGGCAAGAAGCTTTACGACAAACGCGAAACCGAAGCGCGCAAAACCCAGGAGCGTGAGGCGCGCGCGGCGATCAAGAACAAGGGGAGATATGAGTAGTGGTTTGATGCTGATAATTTTAGTTTTGGTGCTGGCGGCTCTGGCATTGGTATTCCTGCGCAGGAATAAATCGCCTGATGCGCCGGACACAGACCAAACGTTTAGTTGGCCCGATCCGGCGGAGGCGGATCAAACGATTAACGAAGCCGACGCGGATCAGCAGGTTCTGGATCAATTGCGGGAGGCTGGCTCCGATTTGAGCAAGCCTCACCCGCTGGAGTTCTATCTGTACTTTCCTACGGAAGAATCGGCCCATCGGGCTGCCGAAAGGATTGCGGACGATGGGTACAGTGTTGAGGTGAAGAGAGCCGCACAACGCTCGGCCTGGATGTGTTATGTCACAAAGCGGATGGCGCCGAAACGGGCCGAGATCGCCGCCATCGGCAAACGGTTCCGCTCGCTCGCTCGGGAGTTCGGCGGAGAGTACGACGGTTGGGAAACTGAAGTCGTGAAGTAAAATCAGTACCGCGAGCAGTAGCGAGCGCGGCTCGACCAAGAGGCCGACTCGGGAAGCCACGCTCGCTGCTGCTTGTGGTACCGACCTTGACGGAGACGAATAATGGAAATCAAAGCGGATTCAAGACCATTTTACGAGATCGAATGCGACGCGCTGGTCGCCGGCATGTTCGAAGGCGAAAAGGCGGAAGAGAGCGCGCTCGCCGAAATCAACCAACGGACGAAGGGCGTAATTACGTCGCTCATCGAGACCGGCGAGTTCACCGGCAAATCGGGCGAGAGCGCCTACATCCACAGCCCCGGCGATCTGAAAGTGCGGCGATTGCTGCTGCTGGGCGCGGGCAAAAAGGAAGAGTTCACCACCGACAGCGTTCGCAAAATGGCCGGAACCGCCGCGCGCACGCTGCGGGGCAAGAAGGCTCGCAGCTTCGCTATCCTCCGCCGTTCACAACTGCCTATCGGCGAAAGCGCGCAGGCGGCGACCGAAGGCGCGTTGATCGCTCTGTTCGATCCCGACAAATATCACACCAGCGACAAGACCGAAGATCACCTGGAGACAATGTTCCTCATCGCCAGCGAAGGCGAAATGGATGAAGTCAGGCGCGGCGCCGAGCGTGGGCGCATCATCGCCGAAGCCGCGAACTTCGCGCGCGAGGTGATCAACGAACCGGCCAACGTGATGACGCCGACGGAACTCGCCCGCCGCGCCGAAGAGACGGCCCGGAACTACGGCCTGGAATTTGACGCGCTCGACGAATCGGAGATGAAAGACCTGGGGATGGGCGCGCTGCTCGGCGTTGCGCAAGGTTCGGCGGAACCGGCGAAGCTGATCGTCCTGCGTTACACGCCGAAGACCGAGTCGTCCGAAACCGTGGCCATCGTCGGCAAAGGCATCACGTTCGACACCGGCGGCATTTCGATCAAACCGTCCGATGGGATGGAGAAGATGAAATACGACATGGCGGGCGGCGCGACGACAATCGCTGCGATGCGCGCCATCGCTCAACTCAAACCATCGGTCAACGTCATCGGCATCGTTCCCGCGACCGAAAACATGCCCGGCGGGCGGGCGCAGCGTCCGGGAGACATCGTGCGCGCGATGACGGGCAAAACCATTGAGGTTATCAACACCGACGCCGAAGGGCGGCTGGTTCTGGCTGACGCTGTGGCTTACGCGCGGAAGCTTGGCGCGACGAAGATCATTGATCTGGCGACGCTGACCGGCGCAGTTTCAATTGCGCTCGGAGATGTTTACGTTGCGGTGCTAGGTTCCAACCAGGAATGGGTTGATCAGATTCTCACTGCGGGAAAGAAGGCCGGCGAGAAAATCTGGCAATTGCCGCTCGACAAGGAATACCGCGAACAGATCAAGAGCGAGATCGCCGACATCAAGAATATCGGCGGGCGCAAGGCGGGCACGATCACTGGCGCGTACTTTATCCGCGAATTCGTAGAAGACACGCCGTGGGCGCACCTGGACATCGCGGGCACGGCGTGGAACGAGAACGGCAAGCCGCATCTGGCCGTGGGGCCGACCGGGGTTTGTGTGCGGACGCTGGTGAATCTGGTGTGCGGATGATTGAGAGCGGGAGAGTGAGAGCTCAGTTTGACCGTCTTTAAAACCACACAGTAAAATCCGCCTTACCTCTCATAAATACCTAACGGAGAAAATCCCATGACTTATCAGGAGATTGAAAAATCACTCGGCGAAGAAGGCCGGACTTTACTGAAGCACGAATGCAAGACGATCTCAAAAGACCTGTTGCATTTGCCCGGCCCCGATTTCGTTGATCGAGTGCTGGTCGGCTCGGATCGCCCAGCGGCTGTCTTGCGCAACTTGCAGTCGTTACTCAACACCGGGCGTCTGGCGAAGACAGGCTATGTTTCGATCCTGCCCGTTGATCAAGGCATCGAGCATTCAGCCGGAGCGAGCTTCGCGCCGAACCCGATCTACTTCGATCCCGAAAACATCGTCAAGCTGGCCGTCGAAGGCGGATGCAATGCAGTGGCTTCGACGCTTGGCGTGCTCGGCTCCTGCGCCCGCAAGTACGCGCACAGGATTCCATTCATCGTCAAAATCAATCACAACGAATTTCTTTCCTACCCGAACAGCTTCGATCAGATTATGTTCGCCAGCGTCGAACAGGCTTTCGATATGGGCGCAGTCGGCGTCGGCGCGACCATCTACTTCGGCTCCGAAGAATCGAAACGCCAGCTTCAGGAAGTCACCGAAGCCTTCCAGCGCGCACACGAGCTTGGGATGTTCACCGTGCTGTGGTGTTACCTGCGCAATCCTGAATTCAAGAAAGACAAGGATTATCACGTTTCGGCTGATTTGACCGGGCAGGCGAATCATCTGGGCGTGACCATCGAGGCCGACATCATCAAGCAGAAATTGCCGGCGAACAACGGTGGTTACAACGCGCTGGCGTCGAAAGAGAATCCTTACGGCAAGACGAATCCGAAAGTTTACACCGAACTGTCGAGCGACCATCCGATTGATCTGACGCGCTATCAGGTGGCCAATTGTTTTATGGGACGCGCGGGATTGATCAATTCCGGCGGCGAATCGAAAGGTCAAAGCGATCTGGCTGAAGCTGTGTTGACGGCGGTCGTCAACAAACGCGCGGGCGGAATGGGATTGATCTCAGGCCGCAAAGCGTTCCAACGCCCGATGGCTGAAGGCGTGAAGATTCTCAATGCGATTCAGGATGTCTACCTGGCAAAGGAGATCACAGTCGCTTAGGGGCAGAGTCGACAAGGTGTTCCTCAAAGATTTGTGGCGCCAGTGCTGGCGGGCGGCGTGGGATTTCCACTTACCAGCTTTAGCCTTGCGAGAAAATCTTCGCCTGCCTCCCTGATATCTTCATCTTCAAGTTGGCTGGCTTTGCCAGCCAACTTGAAGGCCAACTCGTGATCCAATTCCAGGTACAACTCCAGGAGTCTCCTGTACTCGTCGTAGTCGCCGGAAGCCAGAATTGGTTCAGCGAAGCTTTCAATCTGAGCCAGTACCCATTCACGCGGTAACGACAAAATCAACCGGCGAACAGCCTGGATGGAGCCATGAGAGAAGCTGGCCAGGAAAACCAAATCTCCAAATAACTCTTTGAGATCCGATTCATTGAGGTATTGAGCCAGGTAAATAGCCGTTTCTCTGTCCTCGCTGTGAAAGGCGCGATGCAGGCACGACACATGATCAATTCTCTCCGAAAAGAAATCCTTCGATGCGGATAGAAAGGCCTCACGGCTTTCTACGAGTCGCTCCCAAACGGCATTTTCATGAACAGAAACAGAAGACTGCGGATTCATCATTTCTTGCCTCCATACTGCCACGGCAAACTTTGATAGAGCTGATTAAACTCCCCCATACTCATTGATCGGGTAGGATAAATTGTGTAATGGCTTGGTGGACGAGGGCTTCCGGGGATAACATCCGAACCATCAGCGACTACACCCAAGCCTTCAGGTAATTGCGTCCCCTCGGGAAGAATATGGTAGTGCCCTGTCAAAGGGGACTGCGCAACGTCACTGAATGTCGAAGCCCCGTGTGGCAGAGGCAGGCGCCCAGGATTTATCATCCCCGTTTGATCCGGGAACAAATCCTTGCCGGCCCTTGCCGGACGCGGCCCTGCCTTGTTGCCAAACGCCACCAGGTCTTTCTCGCAAACAGCCAACCCCAATTCAAACTCGGTTCGCGCGCTGAAATTATCAGTCATCATCGGAAGACAGCGACATCACGATCCGCAGCACGTACCAGAAGAGTAGCGCGACCGAAGCGAACAGCGACAACGAAGCCGCCACGTGCTGATCGGTGCGGTAGTGATGCAGGACCTGTGAAGTGTCGTAAAGGATCGCCCCCGAAGCGAACAGAACCATGACGGCGGAGAAGATGATCCCCAGGCTGAACCCGAAGATCATGCTCGCCGCGATCGCGCCCAGCGCCACAAACCCGCCAATCGTCAGAATGCTGCGCATCCACGAGAAGTCCTTCTTGGTGAGAAAGACAATAGCCGTCAGCCCTGCGAACAGAAAGCCCGTGATTACCGCCGCCATCGGGATCACGTCAGGGGAAGAGAAGTTGGCCGCCACGTAAAGCAGCGGCAGGAAGATCACGGCCTCGGCCACCACGAAAATTCCCAGTCCCAGATACTGCTTCTGCGGCGAGGCGTCCGAATTCGCCCACCGCTCGGCCAGCCACGAAACGCCCATGAACGCGGCCAGCACAATCAACCACGAGAACCCGCTGGTCATCGTGGCGGCAATCGCCCCGGCTATCGGCAACTGAAGCAGGAACGCCTCAACAATGATGAAGGCCAGAACGGCCAGCGCCAGATGAGCGTAGGTTCGCCGGATAAATGCGGCTCGCTCGGAGGCCGCAGCATAGAAAACGGTATCGGCATAAGTTGGGTTGTACATATCGGTTTGTCTCCTTGTTCACGTTGTTTGAGGTTCGCGTAAAGCCGCTCACATTTTGCGCAACCTCGGTAAGTCTACTACAGGAGGCGGCTTTTCTGCGGCGGTAAAATTACACGTCCGGAATTGCGCAAACTCCGGAGCCGCCCTATTATGCCGCCCTCTTCAATTCAGTTTCACAAAAAACTCGGAGCTGGCGTTTATGACCACTCAATCTCCTGTGCGCCTCAATGGCGGCGCGGTTATCTCTGCGCCGCTCGCGGGGAGGGACAAAACTCTCGCGCCGCCTTTCGACATCAGGCTCTTCTACCAATCAGCAGTCGGGCTGCTCGACCGAATTTTGGCCGATCCGAGCCTGCGAGCCGCCGGCTTCGTCTTCCTGTTAACGCGGGCGCTCGTTTTTCTCATCTTCATTCTCACTACGCATATCATCTTCAACGAGCCGCCGAGCGATTTCGGCGACAAGGCTCACAACCTCAGCATCAGGGTCAGGCGAAACAGCGTGCCGGAGCATTTGCGTGAACTGGCGATGCGCAGCGACGGGGCGTGGTACATCTCGATTGCCAGGAGCGGCTACGATAAAGAGCCTTTCAATCTTGAGAAAGAACACAACTGGGCCTTCTTCCCGCTTTATCCACTCGTAGTGCGCGCTGTGGCGAGTATTACGGGCAATTACCGATTGGTTGGAATTGCGCTCTCCAATCTCTTCTTCTTCCTGGCGCTGATCCTGTTGCACAAAACCGTGCTGGCTTTCGGCTACGACAAGGGGTTGGCCAACCGCGTGATCTTTTACGTGGCGGCGTTTCCAGCCAGCTACTTCTTCTCGTTGCCGTGGACGGCTTCGCTGCTGTTGCTCGTGACGGTCGGCAGTTTTCTGGCGGCCAAACGCGGCGTGTGGTGGCTGGCGGGCGTTTGCGCCGGTTTGGCTTCAGCCACGCATTACCGGGGCATATTCCTGTTTCCCGCGCTGCTGATCTTTTACTGGCAATGCCACTGGCCCTTCAAATTGCGCGCGAATATTCTGTGGCTTCTCCTGGCGCCCGCCGGATTGCTCGTCTTTATGGGCTACCTGTACGCGGTCACCGGCAACGCGTTTGCGTTCGCCGACGCCCAGGCGGTGTGGAAGGTGCGCTGGGGTTTCTTTTTGCAGCCGCTCCTGACTTTCATCATCAGCCCGTTCGAGCTGAGCGCGGGCTGGAATTTCAGGATGCTGAATTTCGCAGCGGCGGCGACGGCGCTGGTCTGCGGGGTCGCGTGGGTCAGGAGGCGAGAGTGGGCCTGGGCGTTCTACATCTTCATCTCTGTGATCACGCCTTTATCAACCGTCACGCTCGAAGGCCACACACGCTACATGACGGTTGTGTTTCCACTGTTCGTGATGCTGGCCATCCGGGGGCGCTCGCCACTGATTGATCAGACTATTCGCACGATCTTTCTGGTGATGCTCACTTTGATGACGGCGTTTTTCGGATTCTTCTTCAGCCCGGCTTTAATTTGAAACGATTGCATTGCTTATGTCGTTTCCACGGCGGGTTTGCGTTTCCTCGCCGCGCCAAAGATCAATCGCCGTCCGATCACCAGCTTCAACCAGAGCTTGAAGAAATCGTAGCCGGTGCGCGCCACGCGCCGCAGCGTGAAGAACTGCGATTGCCCGTGCAGGCGCGGATAATGATGAACCGGCGTCTCGGTAAAACGGCAGCCCGCCGCGCGCAGTTTATAAACCATCTCGGTGCAGACGACGCCGCTGGTTGAAGTCAGCTCGATGCTTTGAATCAGCGCGCGGCGCATCAGGCGGAAGTCGCAATCCACGTCGCGGATCGGCAAGCGGAACATCAGCCGCGCCAGGAATTTGTAGATCGCTCCCAGCACAATGCGGCGGCGGTCATCCGAGCGTTTGAGCTTGTAGCCGTTGACCACATCCACTTCTTCAGTCATCAACGGGATCAATTTCTTCATCTCGCGCACGTCGTATTGCCCATCGCCGTCGGTGTAAAAGACCAGGTCTTTCGTGGCGCTCTCGAAGCCGCTGCGCAGCGCTCCGCCGTAACCGCGATTGCGCGGATGATGAACGACGCGCAATCGCGGCAGCGCGCGCGCCAGTTCATCCAACAGGGCCGCCGTGCCGTCGCTGCTGCCGTCGTTGACCACGATCACTTCGTAATCGTCAGTGAGTTGCGGCAACAGCGCGAAGGCTTCGTGGACAAGCTCCGCGATTGAGCCTTCGTCGTTGTAGGCGGGGAAGAAGACGCTGATGCCGGGAACCGGCGGATGAACTTTCTGGTTGTTTTCCATTCTTTTCTCCGAGCGTGGGGATTGATTAGGTCAGGTTGTGAAATAACGCCGTCAAGCTTTATCGTTTCCGAACGACGCCGTCATCTTCGATCAGAGCCTCTACTGCTTTCAACCGATTGATCTTCGTCAAACAGACGAAGCCTTCGGTCTCGCCGAGCAGCTTGACGCTCGGATCGCCGCTGATTGATTGCTGAAAAATCTCTTTGTCCACGATCAGCGCGGCCTCCGGATCGCTCTTCAATCTGGCCATAGCTTCGTTAGCGTCGGTCAGAAGTTCGCAGCGCCGATTGGCGTACCAGATGATCTGGAAGAGGTGGGCGTCGCGGGGGGCACGTTCGGTGTAAAGCAGGATTCGCCGTTCAGGATTCGTCGCCGCCTCAGCGATGGGCGCCAGGCGGCGCATCTCTTCAGGCCGCACGCGGTATTTCGGATTGAAGGCCATCCCCAACATCGCCAGACACAACGCTGCGTATGCCGTTTGCAGGAAGAAACGCCGTCGATGGGCAGCTATCCAGTTGTCGAGCGTGATGGCCGAGAGAATGGCGAAAGCCGGAAACACGGGCAGGATGTAACGCAACCATTTGAACTGGGCCAGGCAGAAGGGAGCGATCACGCCCAACACCCAGATCACCAGCAAGCTGCCGGTCGAATCGCGTTCCCCGGCCATTTTCTTCGTTTGCGTCCACAGCCCGATGACCATCAATGGCAGCCACGGCCAGTAAGATTCGAGCAGGAAAACCGGATACTGAAAGAGGCCGGAGAGAAATTGGCTCCCGCTCTTTCCGTTGGCGCCCGGCAGGTTGTCGAAGGTGAAAGAGAAGTGCCGCGCCAGGAATTCGCCGCCGTGCAACTGATATTGCGAAACGAACCACACGAGCGGAATCCCTACGGCGAACAGCGTTCCCGCGATGAGATATTTTGATCGCAGATGGTCAGCGCGCCGCGTGACCAGCAGATGAGCCAGAATCACGCCGAGCGGGATCAAGCCCAGGAATGATCGAGTCAAAACCGCAAAGCTGATGGCCAGGCCGCAAAAAATGAAATACCTGCGCCGCCGGAGACCGATGAGGTAGAAGAGCAGGGCCAGCTCGAAGAAGAAGGTGAAGGGCACGTCGGTCATCGCGCGCATCGCGAAGCGCATGAACGCATGCGTGGTGAACAGGACGATCATCGCCCACACTGGCAGCCAGTACGAGGCCATTAGCTCGCGGGCGATGAAGAAGACCAGCAGGATCGCGCCGAATCCGAGCAGCGCCGACGGGAACCGCGCGGCGAAATCCGAAACGCCGAAGACCATCATTGAGATCGCTTCCAGCCAGACGAACATCGGCGGCTTGTCGAAATCCGGCTGACCGTTCAGATAAACGGTCCACCACTGCCCGGTGGCGAGCATCTGCTTGCCTTCGTGCGCGTAGACGGCGGAGTCGTATCCGCCGAGGTCGCCCTGGCCCAGCTTGGCGAAGAGCACCAGCAGGGACAGGGCGGCAATCAGGCAGAAATGGAGCCGGCGGTCGTCAAAAAGCCGGGACAATGAATGTGGTTGATACGCAGGATTGGCGGACAAAGATCGTATGTCGCCGTTGAAGCGGCGGATTAACATTGGGGCAACCTCCGAAAAACGGCCGAGCGAAAATTTTCCTAAACCGAACCTGCCGCCCAAACGTCTCTAAAAACAGAACAACAGGTGGATGAAAGAAATTTCGCTTGATCGCCTGTGTTTTACCGAGCCGGCGCCTCAGGCTTTCCCAGGCACTAGCGCGCCGGCTTTGTCGTTCAGATATGCGCTACGCTCCCTCAATTTCTCTCGGCGTCTAATCTCTGTTCTTCGATTTTTTGTTGAACTTCGGCTGCATTGAAGAACCGGTCAGGGGTCTTCAGCAGCAGCGGTAATGCAGGAAGGAAATGAAAAATCTATTTCTGTGACGGGCAGAGTTTTGCATGGGTTCCCCGGTTTGTAAATGGAAAGAGAATCAGGTCGGAGAAGGAGACGAATGATCGTAAAAACAATCGCCGCTTTACTACTCACTTTGGGAGCCGCGGCGCTGTCAGTTCAAGCCGCGGAACCATTGCCGCTGGTTGAATTACGCCCGGTTCCGCAGGTCAATCTGCCAGCCGGCGTGGACGGATCGGGACGCCTCGTCAGCATTGACAGCAACAGCCCCGCCGAATGGGACAGCGACGGCAATCTGTTCATCTTCACCTCCTCGCAGCGCCCATATCGCAGCAGCGGCGTGAACCTCTTCAATCTCCCGCCCATCTCGCTGCCAGTCGTGATCGAACCTCGCGCGGGCGTGAGTGGGGGGCAGTGGATGGAGGCTACTTATCGCCACGAGGACGGGACGCTTTATGGCTGGTATCACAACGAACCGCCGGGCTTATGCGGCAGCAGTTCCCGCCTCACAGCGCCGCGCATCGGCGCGTTGGTTTCATACGATGACGGCCTGACGTGGAGAGACCTCGGCGTCGTCCTCGAAGCCCCGCTCGGCTCGATTAACTGTAGCACGCAAAATTTTTATTTCGCGGGCGGCAACGGCGATTTCTCGGTGCTCCTCGATCGGAGCCAGCAATACCTCTACTTCTTCATCAGCGTGTACCACCGGCAGTTTTCGGAACAGGGCGTGGCCGTCGCGCGGATGCGTTTCGATGACCGCGATCACCCCATCGGCAAGGTTTGGAAATGGAGCAACGGCCAATGGAGCGAGCCGGGTCTGGGCGGGCGCGCCACAACGACCTTTCCTGCGCTGATTGACTGGCATCGCGCGAACGCGAACGCCTACTGGGGGCCGGCGGTTCACTACAACACGCATCTCGAAACTCACGTAATGTTGCTCAATCACGCGGTTGACCGGATGTGGTCGCAGGAAGGCGTTTATATCTCCTTCAACAAGAACCTCGACGACCCGCTCGGTTGGAGCGCGCCGGAGCGGTTGCCTGTCAATCAGCAACTCGGCTGGTATCCGCAGGTGATCGGGATCGAAGACGGTGAGACTGATAAACTGGCTGGCCAGGTCGCGCGCCTCTTCATCTCGGGACGTTCGTTTTGGGATATTGTCTTTCATCGCACAGGCAATCAGGAGGAGGAGAATTTGCCGATCCCGCCGCGCCCGGCTCCGAGGGGAAGGGGCGAACCGATTATCAGGTGATTTCCGAAGGAAAGCAGGGAGCCATCGCCAATTCCCACGCGACTCAAACCGGTTGAGCGTTGTTCTTCAGCTCGACAGCGCCGCTGCGGATGTGCAGGTCGCGTTGCGGGAACGGAATCTCGATCCCGTGCGCTTTGAACAGGTCGTGGATGGCGAAATTGAGCGCGCTGACCAGATTGTCGCTGCTATGAAGGAGTGTTGTGCTCCAGACCCTCAACTCGAATTGCAATGCGCTGTCGCCGAAAGCCATAAACTGCGCCACCGGCTTTGGGTTATCCAACACGTCGGTATTCTCCTGCGCCGCTTGCAGCAAAAGCTTTTCCACCAGCCTGATGTCGGAACCGTAGGCAACGCCGACCGGAACCTTGAAGCGCACAATGTCATCTTTGTATTTCAGGTTGACGATGTTCTCGGTGATGAACTTCGAGTTGGGGACGATGATGGCGATGTTGTCGTTGGTCAGCACGGTCGTGCTGCGCGCGCCGATTTCGGTCACGTCGCCTTCGACCTCGCCGATAACAATGCGGTCGCCGACCTTGATCGGGCGCTCGAAGAGAATGATCACGCCGCTGATGAAATTGTTGGCGATGTTCTGCAAACCGAAGCCGACGCCGATGCCGACCGCGCCCGCGATCACGTTGAGCGCCGTCAAATTGACGCCCGCCGATTGCAGGATGGCCAGCAACCCGACCAGCAGAAACACGTAGCGCGTGATCGAGCCGACGGCCTGCCGCGCGCCGATTTCCAGCCTGGTTTTGACCAGCGCCTTCTCCACCAGCCAGCGGCGCAGCATCCCGGCCAGGTAGAAAAGCAACAGCAGCAAGACCACGAAATAGACCAAGGTCCACAACGTGATCTGCGTGTCGCCGAGTTTGGCGAGCGGGTAATCGAGGAAGGATTTGATCCGCGACAATAAAGTTTGAATGTCCATCACTTGCCCTTTTCCTTAAACCTGTGCCCGCAATGTTTGCAGAGATAGAACTGGCCAGCCTGCTTCTTCGCGTAAGTCCCCGTCCTGCCGCAATGCGGACATTTCTTCGCCGCCTTCTTGACCGCTTGGTGGATGATCCTTATCCAGTGTGGATTCATTACGACCCCTCGGAAAACGTGGGACAAGATGGCATCTTGTCCCACGAATTTTCATCACGAAATCTGCGTGATCGGAAACTCCGGCTCTTGATCAACCCTGGCTTCATCTTTGAACAGCATGACCAGGAATGGTGGCGCGATCAGCGTGGTCGCCACGGCCATAAACAGCACGACGCCATAAGTGGCGTCGCTCACCGCGTGCAGCCCCAGGCCGATCTGCGCGACGACGATGCCGACCTCGCCGCGCGGAACCATGCCCATCCCGACCTGCATCGCCTTCTTTTTGCCCATCGGCCAGGCGGCCGCGCCGCAGCCGATCAGCTTGGACAAGACGGCCAGGATCGTCACGAGCGCCGCAAGAATGATCACGCTGCGGCTGAGAAACGTGTCGAGCTTGAGCTGCATCCCGATATTCGTCAGGAAGAACGGCAGCAGGAATTCGGTGACGGCCTCGGCCTGATGAGGCATATCCGAGCCTTCAGCCGATTCGGACAACGCCATTCCGGCCAGGAACGCGCCGATGATCGCCGCCACGCCGATGTAAGACGCGACCAGCGCCAGTCCCAGACACAGTGAGAAACCGAAGACCAGATACGATTGCCCGACTCTCAGATTTTCGACCTTCGGACGGAGGCGGTTGACCGCGCGCGCGCCGATGAAAAGGATCAGCAGCGTGAACCCGACGGCCAGCCCCGCCGTCGTGCCGATTTGCGCGTAATTCACGCCGCCTTCTCTGGCCAGACTGCTGACGACGGCCAGGATCAGCAATCCCAGAATGTCGTCAATCACCGCCGCGCCCAAAATGATCCGGCTGGTTTCCAGGCTGAGCAACCCCATCTGTCCCAGCACGCGCGCCGTGATGCCCACCGATGTGGCGACCATCGCTGCGCCGACGAAGATTGCCTCGATCGTCGTTTTGCCCCAGGCGGCTGTGATCAGATAACCAAAGATGAACGGCACGATCACGCCCAAAACAGCGACCGCCAAGGCGCGCCCTCCCACGCGAAAGATGTCAGCTGGCTTGGTCTCCAATCCGACCAGAAACAACAGGAAGATCACGCCAATTTCGGAAAGCGCGTTCGTCAAATCGGTCGTCGCCACCAATCCCAGCACGCTTGGCCCGATGATCACGCCGGCGAGAATTTCGCCCGCCACCGCCGGCTGTTTCAATCGCTCGAAGATTTCCGCCGCGAGTTTCGCCGCGACGAACATCACGAACAGCGTCCACAAAAGGTCTCCGTGCCCGCCGCCCGACGAGGCAAAAAACGCCAAGTGAAAATTGTCGATCAAGTTCATGTGTTTTCCTTGCAGCAAAAAACGCTTGTTCCCTCACAGATGACAAGGCCAGGGTGGGCCTCGGCCAGCCGCATCGTTGTTTTCTTCGATTGAATTTCCAGAGATGCCTTGATGCTACCAAGCAATCGGCTTATTGACAAAACTCGGCTGACAGGGAAAAGTAGCCGGGCAGTTCAAAACCTGACTTCAAACCATAATCAGCGCAGAAAACCTTCGAGGTGAAAACGACCTATGTCCAACTACATCCTTGCCCTCGACCAGGGCACGACTTCATCACGCGCGATCCTGTTCGACCGCGCGGGCCGCATCATCAGTGTTGCGCAACAGGAGTTCCCCCAAATCTTCCCCCAGGCCGGCTGGGTTGAACACAACCCGGAAGACATCTGGAGTTCGCAGCTTTACTGCGCGCGCGAAGCGTTGTCGAAAGCCAACGTCAGAGCTGATGACGTTGCCGCCATCGGCATCACGAACCAGCGCGAGACGACCGTCGTCTGGGATCGCGCCAGCGGACAACCCATCCACAACGCCATCGTCTGGCAATGCCGCCGCACCGCGCCGATGTGCGACAAATTGAAGAAGGAAAAGTTCGACCGCGTCATCCGCAAGAAGACCGGTCTGGTGACCGACGCATACTTTTCGGGGACGAAGGTCGCCTGGATGCTGGGGAACGTGGAAGGCGCGCGCCAGCGAGCCGGCGCTGGCGAACTCGCGTTCGGCACCGTTGACACATGGCTGATCAACCGGTTGAGCGGCGGCAAGGCTCACGTGACCGATGTCTCCAACGCTTCGCGCACGCTCCTCTACGACATCCGCAAACAGCGGTGGGACGAAGAGATTTTGAAGAAGCTCCGCGTGCCCGCGTCTTTATTGCCCGAAGTGAAGTCGTCGTCGGAAGTTTACGCCGAGACCGACCCAGACCTGTTCGGCGCGCCCATCCCGATTGCGGGCGACGCGGGAGATCAGCAGGCGGCGCTCTTCGGCCAGGCCTGCTTCAAACCCGGAATGATGAAGAATACTTATGGCACGGGCTGTTTCCTGCTGATGAACACTGGCGGGAAAGCGAACGCCTCGAAGACCGGATTGTTGACGACCATCGCCTGGCGCGCGAATGGCAAGACTGAGTACGCGCTGGAAGGCAGCGTCTTCATCGCGGGCGCGGCGGTGCAATGGCTGCGCGACGGTTTGAACATCATCGGCGCCGCTGCCGAGACCGAGGCGTTGGCGACTTCGGTTGGAGACAACCACGGTGTTTACTTCGTGCCAGCCTTCGTCGGCTTGGGCGCGCCATACTGGGATGCGGACGCGCGCGGCGCGATTGTCGGGTTGACGCGCGGCGCGACGCGCGCTCACGTCGCCAGAGCGGCGATTGAAGCGATGGCTTATCAAACCCGCGACGTGGTCGAATGCATGCAGAAAGATTCCGGCATCAAGGCGCGGGAGCTTCGCGTTGACGGAGGCGCAACGCGCAACGACTTCCTGTTGCAGTTCCAGGCGGACCTCCTGGGCATCCCGGTCGTGCGTCCGGTGATTACGGAAACGACGGCGCTGGGCGCGGCTTACCTGGCGGGACTGGCCGTCGGATTCTGGAAGAACGAGAAAGAGATCGCTTCGCAATGGCAGGAAGAGAAACGCTTCGAGCCGCGGATGAAGAAGAGCGAGCGCGAGCGATTGTATGAGGGCTGGAAGGAGGCGGTGGCGCGCGTGCAGGCTTGAAACGGTTGTTGATGATATTCAACCCGGCTAGAATGGCGCCTCTCCAACCAGATTTAACCGGAGGAAAAGCTTATGGTTGCGACTTTAGAAGCAACAGCAGAAGTGGCTGTGAAGCCGATGGAAATTGTTCTCGATCCCGAAAAATCCTACGAGATCGTCAACGGACAACCGGAGGAAAAAGAGAGGGCAGGAGCCAGACACGCGGTGATCGGCGGACGGCTAGTTGTGAGATTGGGCGGATTCGTTGAGTCCCACAATCTTGGTGTCGTTTGCACGGAGGCCAATTTCAAGATCGGAAAAGACGAACGTATCCCTGACGTTTCGTTCGTCGCTGTGGCGCGAATCCCGGCAGAAGGAATCCCTGAGAGCGTCTGGCCGGTTCCTCCGGACCTGGCAATCGAAATCATCTCTCCAAGCGACTTGCACGATAAGGTGAGCGAGAAGGTCTTGGAGTATCTCGAAGCAGGTGTCCGGCAGGTGTGGCTCATCTCTTCCAAGCTTCAGTCAATCACGGTCTTCCGCTCGCCAACGAATGTTCAGGTCTTTACCGGGGAAAGTGAGTTGGTGAGTGAAGATCTGCTGCCGGGCTTTCGTTGTTCGCTCAAAGAAATTTTTCAAACGTCCCTGGACAGCTCGAATAGTCAATGAGAAGACTCCGCAAATAAAAACCGCTTGAAGCCTGCGTTGTTGATCCTGTGCGCAGGCTTTTTTCTCGCGTGGCCGGAATGGCTGGCCGCGGTCTTTTTAAGCCGATTGAGGGCTTCGATCATCGTTTCGGCCACTCCGGACCGACCAGACAGAAAAATGAGAGAGAGAAAAATGGCATCTCTTATTTTTCTCTCTTACATTTTTCTGTCTGGTGGCCGAAACGATGATCGAAGCCCGATTGAGACATGCCGCTTCAACCGGGAATCAACGATGAAACATTTCAACACCACCGGGCCATGCAGACCCGAGGCTCACTACATGCTGCCCACGGCCAATCGCTTGCCGGAATTGCGGCGCTTGATTGATCAACAGTTGTATTTCGTTCTTCACGCGCCGCGTCAGGTCGGCAAGACGACGGCGATGATGGAACTGGCGCGGGAACTGCGGACGGAGGGGCGTTTCAATGCGGTGGTCGTCACCGTCGAACCGGGGCACGCTTTTCTCCACGACACGGACGCGGCGGAGTTGGCGATCCTCGACGGCTGGCGGGCGGATGCCGTGTTGTTGCCGGCGGAGTTACAGCCGCCCCCCTGGCCGCAGGTGCAGCCCGGCGCGCGTATTCGCCATGCGTTGCAAGCCTGGACGCTTGCCTCGCCGCGCCCGCTGGTGGTGTTCATTGACGAGATTGATGCGTTGGAGAATGAGCCGCGGCGTGTCATTCAACCCATGCTGGCGGGCGATGAATTGATTGAAGCGCCGGAAGACGACCGGCGCTTCGTGGTTGATCTGGGACTGGCGCGCAAGGCCAACGGCCGCCATCTGGAAATCGCCAATCCGATCTATCGGGAAATCATTCCGCGCGTGCTGACCGGCTCGGCGCAGGACACGACCGTGCAGGATGTGAAATGGTATGTGCTGCCAGACGGGCGGCTGGATATGGATAAATTGTTGACCGAGTTCCAGCAATTCTTCCGCGAAAATTCCGAAAGCCGGATCGAGTGCTTTGATTACAAAGAAGCCGGGCCGCAGTTGTTGCTGCAAGCCTTTCTGCCACGCATCATCAACGGCGGCGGGCGCATCGAGCGCGAGTATGGGCTGGGGCGCGGGCGCACCGACCTGTTGGTGATCCGGCCTTATCAAAATAGTTCAGGGGGCGGCGTGCAACGCATCGTGCTGGAACTCAAAATCCTGCGCAAAGCGTTGGACAAGACGATTGCCGAAGGGCTGGCGCAAACGCTGGAATACGGCGAACGCTGCAACGCTGACGAAATGCACTTGGTGGTGTTCGACCGCGCGAAGCGCAAGGCGTGGTCGAAGAAAATCTTCCGCCGTACTCGCAAGCTGCGTGGCGTGACGATCAAAGTCTGGGGTATGTGAAATGACGCTGACTGCCGGCGCGCAATTGGATTATTACGAAAGCGGTGAAGCGCAGATCACAGCGGGAAAAAGGAAGAATGAATTTAAGCAACCTTCAGAGCAGTGGGCGAGGCGTCCGAGATTGTGTTTTGATCGTGAGTCTGGCGTTGCTGGTTGCGGCGGGAATCTGCGGGCCGCATCAGGCGCAAGCGCCGCCGCCACTTCCTCCCGTTGTCTTTACCGATGTCACAAAATCCGCCGGCATCACCTTCGCCAACGCCTCTTCCGCCGAGAAGAAATACATCGTCGAAAGCATGAACGGCGGCGTGGCGATGTTCGATTTCGATGGCGACGGGCGGCTCGACATCTACCTCGTCAATTCCTACACGGTTGAAGCGGCGCTGGCGAAGAAGCCTCGACCTCCGGCTGCGCTCTACCGCAATCTGGGCAATGGCAAGTTTGAAGATGTGGCGGCGAAGGCTGGCGTGGCTGACCCCGGCTGGGCGATGGGCGTGAGCGTGGCTGATTACGACAACGACGGCGACGACGACCTCTACGTGACCTGCTTCGGGCCGGACAAGCTTTATCGCAATCTGGGCAATGGCAAGTTTGAAGATGTGACGGCGAAGGCTGGCGTCAGCGATCCGCGTTTTTCCACTGGCTCGGCCTGGGGCGATTACGACCGCGACGGCGACCTCGATCTCTTCGTCGCCAATTACGTTGATTTCAAACTCGACGATCTGCCGCAATTCGGCAAAGGGCAGTTGTGCCAGTACCGCAATATTCCCGTGCAATGCGGGCCGCGAGGGTTGCCGGGCGCGGGCGATACGCTCTATCGTAACAACGGCGACGGCACGTTCACCGATGTTTCAAAGCAGGCGAAGGTGGATGATCCGAACGGATTTTACGGCCTCGGCGTGATGTGGACCGATTTTGACGACGACGGGTGGATAGACATTTATGTCGCCAACGACGCCACGCCGAATTACGCCTATCGCAACAATCACGACGGCACGTTTACCGAGATGGGGCTGATGCTCGGCGTAGCGGTTGATGAAAACGGCGTCGAGCAGGGAAGCATGGGAATCTCAATTGGCGATTACGACCGCGACGGGCGCTTCGATCTGGTCGTGACCAACTTCGCCGAACAATACAACACGATCTATCACAAGAACGCCGATGGCGCGTTCACTGATATGTCGCGCGCGACGAAGACCGCCGATGTGAGCATGCCGCTCGTCGGCTGGGGCGTGAAGTTTTTCGATTACGACCACGACGGCTGGCTCGACTTGCTGGTGGTCAACGGCCACGTCTATCCGCAGATCGAGGGCGCATACCCCGGCGGCGAATATCGCCAGCGCAAACTCTTTTACCGCAACTTGCGCAACGGGACTTTCGAGGATTTATCGAACAGCGTTGGCGAAGCAGTGAAAGAGCGGCGGGCGTCGCGCGGCGCGGCGTTCGGCGATTACGACGAAGACGGCGATCTTGACGTGATCGTTAATGACCTGGACGGCCCACCAATGCTGCTGCGCAACGATGGCGGAGCGCAAGCAGGGAACTGGATCAAACTGCATTTGGCCGGGACGAAATCGAATCGCAACGCGGTTGGGGCGAAGGTTGAGTTGAAAGCCGGCGGGCTGACTCAGATTGACGAGGTCCACGCGGGTGACAGTTACATCTCGCATTCCGATTGGCGATTGCATTTTGGTTTGGGCAAAGCGACGACAATTGATGAGATCATGGTTCGCTGGCCGAGCGGGAAGACGGAGAAATTGACGAAGGTCGCGGTCAATCGGGTGATGAAGATTGTCGAGAAATAGCCAGGCTGTAGAGTAAAATGACCGCGGAATAGAGACAGTAGCTTCTCGACTAACGAGAGATAGTTCTCGATAGCAGCCATTTGAGGTTGATAACATCACGGTAAATAAGGCTGAGATTTAGCCGAGAGTCTACAACGATCATTTGAGGAGGGTTAAGTAAATGATAGAACGAGTTCTTTTCTCTTTGATTGCGATCATGCAGCTATCAGCTTTCACGCCGGCTCTCGCTTACCAAGACCGGGTCGGCGCCTCTACTTCAATCTCGATAGGGCAACCCGCGCCCGGCTTCACCGCCGCCGACCTCAAAGGCAAGACGCATTCGCTCAAAGACTACCGTGGTCAGGTCGCGGTCATCGTCTTCGTCTCAACCGAATGCCCATTCTCGAACGCCTACATCGAACGCCTGCGCGCCATCGCCAGCGATTACTCGAAGAAAAACGTGACGCTGCTTGGCGTCAACGCCAACCCCGCTGAATCGCTAGCTCAAATCCGTGAGCACGCGCGCCAGAACAAGCTCGACTTCACGATCCTCAAAGACGAAGGCAGCCGCGTCGCCGACGCTTACGGCGCAACGCGCACACCCGAAGTTTTTGTCGTTGATCAATCGGGGGTATTGCGGTATCGCGGACGCATTGACAATTCAAAAGATGTTGTCCGCGTCCAACGCAGCGATCTGCGCGAAGCTCTGGATGAGATGATTGCGGGCAAACCAGTGAGTGTGGCCGAGACCAAATCCTTCGGCTGCCCGATCAAAATGGTCAGAAAGAACACTGCTGCGAGCGACAACGAACAATCAGGAGTCGAACAGGCCGTCTTCATTCAGGCAACCTATTCGCCGGGTTTTGCCAATTCGTTCGCCCCGCAAAAGAAGCCTGCTCGCAAGCCTGCTGCGGCAAAGAAATCCGCCGCCCCGGCTGCTGCGCCGCAAGTCGCGCTGCTCAAGCCGGAAGACTTCAACAAATTCAAGGACGCGGCCAACGGCCAGGTTCTGGTGGTCAATTTCTGGGCGACTTGGTGCGGGCCTTGCGTCGCCGAATTCCCGGAATTCGTCGCGCTCGACAAGAAGTATCGCGCCAAAGGAGTGAAGATTGTCGGCATCAGCGCCGACGAAGTCACCGACATCAAGCGGAAAGTCGTCCCGTTCATCCGGCGGCAGAAAGTCCGTTTCGACATCGTGGTGCAAGACACTGATGACCCGCAGCAGATGATTGACGTGGTTTACAAAGAGTGGGCGGGCGAATTGCCCGCGACTTTCGTTTACGACAAGCAAGGCAATCTGAGTTACAAACATCTCGGCATCATTAACCGTGACGAGTTGGTCGCGGAGATTGAGAAAGCGCTGAAGTGATCAAGCTGACAAATATTCTGATGGCGATTGGTTTGTCATTCGCCTTTGCCACAAGCGCAACCCCGCAGCCTTTGCCGCCGAACCACGTGGATGATTTCGCCGGCAAACCGTGCGTCGTCGTGTTGACTGACATGGGCAACGAGCCGGACGACCAGATGTCGTTCGTGCGCCTGCTGCTTTACGCCAACGAACTCGATCTGGAAGCTTTGGTGGCGACGACCTCGACGTGGCTGAAAAACCAAACCAATCCCGACACGATGCGCAAGATCGTTGCGGCTTATGGCGAAGCGCGCGCCAACTTGCTCAAACACGCGCCGGGTTGGCCGGAAGCCGCCGCGTTGAATGCGATCGTGACAACCGGTCAACCGGCTTACGGCATGGCGGCGGTCGGCCCTGACAAAATGTCAGCCGGCGCAGAAGCGATTATCCGCGCCGCAGACAAAGCTGATCCACGTCCGCTCTGGATTTCAGTCTGGGGCGGCGCGAACACATTGGCGCAAGCGTTACAACACGTGCGCGCAACACGTTCGCCCGCCGAAGTAGACAAGCTCATTGCAAAACTCAGGGTTTATACAATCTCAGACCAGGACGACGCCGGGCCGTGGATTCGGCGCGAATTTCCCAACTTGCATTACATCGCCAAACCCAGCAGCCCTGACAGCGGCGAGTACGCCACAGCGACGTGGACGGGCATCAGCGGCGATGTCTATTATCTGAACGGGCAAGGCGCGGATGGCGCTACCGTGACGAATGAATGGCTCGAAACCAACATTCGCGCCAAAGGCCCGCTGGGCAAACTCTATCCGAAGTTCGAGTTCATTATGGAAGGCGATACGCCGTCGTTTCTTTTCCTGACGAACAACGGTTTGAATAGCTATCGCAATCCGAGTTGGGGTGGCTGGGGCGGCCGTTACATTTGGCGGCAGCCTTACGGCGAGACGCGTCCGCTGTGGACGCAAGGTGGCGATCTGTTCCCGCGCATCACGTCGCGCGATGCCGTGATTGGCGCGGACGGCAAAACCTACATCTCAGACCAGGCGACGATCTGGCGCTGGCGCACGGCTTTTCAACACGAATTCGCCGCGCGCATGGATTGGACGATCAAACCATTCGCCCAAGCCAACCATAATCCGCAATTGGTTGTGAACGGCCAGGACGGCGCGGCTCCGATCAGGATTGATGCCGAAGTCGGCAAGCCAATCACGCTCGACGCCAGTCCGAGCAAAGACCCGGACGGCAACAAGCTCACATACCATTGGTTTCATTACGAAGAAGCCGGCTTTGTGGGAAGAGCATCCAATATGGCGGCCGTTACGATTACACAGAGCAACACGGCCAAAGCCATCGTCACGGCTACAGCCGCGTGCCGGCCCGTCTGGCGTCCGATGAACAGGCCGTGTCCGGCGGGAATTGCGCATATCATTCTGGCGGTGACTGACGACGGTTCGCCGGCGCTGACTTCGTACCGGCGCGTGATTTTGAATGTCCGCGCCGCCGGCAATTAACGCTGCGCCGAGTTTCCGGGCTGGTCGCCGCGTCCGCCCGAACATCCACAGTTGATGGCTAACAGATTTTGGTCATCACAACTGAAGTCACCGACATCAAGCGAAAAGTCATTCCGTTCATCAAGCGACAGAAAGTCCGTTTCGACATCGTCGTGCAAGAGACCGATGACCCGCAGCAGATGATTGACGCGGTTTATAGAGAGTGGGCGGGCGAATTGCAGCCACTTTCGTTTACGACAAGCAAGGCAATCTGAGCTACAAACATCTCCGCTTTGGCTCATTTATCGCCGCGAAGCGCGACACGAAGGAAAGCCCTGACCATTTTCGTGTCTCGTTTGACGGTGCTTAGGCTACACCCCAGTATCTCAGCAATTTGTTTCTGCGTGAGTTTTTTTCCGAAGCAGATTAGCTCGACGATTTGGCTCCACATTGGATTTTTAGCTTCCAGCTTTTTCAAGGCCTTGTCCAGTTTGACCCAATCAGCCCAACTCAGCTCATCCTTATCAGTGACTGCCAGGTTCGCGGCGCGGGACAGGGAGACTTGATTGTAATCCTCCTCGCCCTTCTTGCTGCGGGCAATGTCCACCAGAATGTTGCGCATTATCCGCGACGCGACCTTATAGAAATGAAGCCTGCTCTCCCACTCCGCCGCCTGGGGATTCCGCATCACGTGTATCAGCTTGGTATAGGCTTCGTCCAGCAAGCCATTGGTTTCCAGTATGTGCCCCGGGGATTCTTTCCGCATTCGTCCTTCGGCTATTTCTTTGAGCGCCGGCACAACCAGCGATGCCAGCTTTTCCTCGGCATTCCTGGATGAAGCTTGCGGCGGCGACAAAGATTTGCGCGCGGGGGTTGACTGGGTGTTAAGGGCCAATGGAAATGACATTTTGCCAATCGCCGATAATCCCACCTCTGCCGACAAGAGGTCGCTACCGGAGACAGACCTACCGGCCAATTCACCGCAACAGGCCATCGGCGGTCGAACCAGCTACCGCACTGGCAGCCGCATCGGCAATTACGTCGTAGGAGATCTGCTTGGAGCTGGCGGCTTCGGTGAAGTTTATCTGGCAGAACGTGATTACGACGGGGAAAGAAGGAAAGTCGCCATCAAGCTCATTCGCACCCAATCCGGTCTGAGCCGCAGCGAGATTGTGCGCCGCTTCCAGCAGGAGCGGAAGATTCTGGCCAGGCTTGGCGATCACCCAAACATCGCTCGGTTGATTGACGGCGGGCAGACGGAAGACGGGCAGCCTTATCTGGTGATGGATTATGTAGAAGGTGACCCGATAGACGAGTATTGTGACGCACAGAAGCTTCTGGTCGCCGACCGATTGAAGTTGTTCCGCACGGTCTGCGCCGCTGTGCAGTTCGCCCATCAAAACTTCATCGCGCATCGTGACCTCAAACCGAGCAACATTCTGGTGACTAAAGATGGCACGGTCAAACTGCTGGATTTCGGCATCGCCAAAGTGCTCAGTTCCGATTCTGAGGGGATAACTCAAGGGATGACCCGGCCAGGAGAGTTGCTGATGACGCCAGAGTACGCCAGCCCCGAACAGGTGCGTGAAGAGGCGATCACAGTCAGGACTGATGTTTATTCGCTGGGCGTGGTGCTCTACCGCCTGCTAACCGGTCATCTCCCTTACCGGTTTAACAACCGTTCTCTGGTCGAGATACAGAGGGTCGTTTGCAGTCAACCGCCGGTAAAACCAAGCGAAGTCATTAGCAAACCGCCGGCTGATGGAGAGATTGAGTTGACGCCGGAGTCGGTGGGCGAGAATCGCGGGACGAGGCCCGAAAAGCTGCGGAAGCAACTGCAAGCCGACCTGGACGACATCGTGTTGATGGCGCTGCGGAAGGAACCAGACCGACGCTATCGCTCAGCCGTACAGTTCAGTGAGGACATCAAAAGGTATCTGGAAGACTTGCCGATCATAGCGCGACCAGACATGCTGAGTGCTCGCACCAGAAGGTTTGTGCGGCAGAAGAAGGCGGCAGTGCTTGCCACACTCCTGGTAATTTTAGGCTTGGGGACTGGGCTGGGAATGGCGCTAGCCGCGAAGCGGGGGCTTCAAAGCAGGAAGCAGTAAATCAAGCGCAGATCGCTGAGCGGCGAAAGCCGGAGGCGGAAAAACAGACGGAGGTCGCCAAACAACAAGAACAAGTAGCCGTAGAACAGCATCAAAAGGCGGAGGAGCGAGAAAGAAAGAATCGCCAGCTTCTTTACGATGCCGATCTAAACCTCGCGGATGAAGGCCCAGGAAATTCCCACGCAAACAATCTTGAATCCGACTTCGGGCTTCCTCGACGAAGGCTTCACGCACACGATCAACCTGTATCGCGGCTGCCCGCTGGGCAATTCGCTATGCGGCAAGTTCTGCTACGCGCAGTGGAATCGCTTTCACACCAAAGGCCGGGCGTGGGGCAGCTTTCTGGACATCAAGACCGGGTTTCGCGCGGCTTACCGGCGCGATTACGACCGGATTAAGAAGCCACGTGGCGGACAGCCCAAGCCGCTGCGGATTTATATGTCGAGCGTGACCGATCCGTATTCCCCGTGGGAGCTTTCGCTGCGGCATACGCGGGCGCTGATTGAAGAGATGTTGGAACGCCCGCCCGACCTGCTCGTCATCCAATCGCACACGCCGCTGGTCGTCGAAGACCTGCCTTTGCTCGAACGGTTGCAGGCGGCGGGCTGCGAGCTGCAAGTAAACATCACCGTTGAGACTGACAAAGAATCCCTTCCCGCCAATTTCCCGCGCCACATGTATTCTCCGCAAACGCGCATCGCCGCGCTCGGCAAGGTGCGCGCCGCAGGTCTGACTTCGGTTGGCGTGGTCAGTCCGCTGTTGCCGCTCGATGATGTGCGGAAGTTTGCCGAGGCGCTGGAACAGGCTTGCGACCAGGTCATCCTGGATCACTTCCTGGTTGGCGACGGCAGCAAGCACGGGTTGCGGACGCATCGCAGCGGGCTTCCGCAAATGCTGATCGAGGCCGGATTCGAGCGATGGACTCGGCTTGAAGTCCTCTGGGAAGTCGAGGCCGTCTTTCGGGAAGTCTTCCGAGAACCGAATCGCGTGCGCATCAGCCGCGCCGGTTTCAATGCGGTCTGAACTAACCCTTCGCAGGAAAACCGCCAACGGCAGTCGGTGGATCGTTCAAGCTTGTCATTACCCAAATTGCTGCACTCAATGGTCACAGGCGTCTTCCTGCCGCGTAGCGGCTTTTGAGCTTAGCCGTGTGCTTTAGCTCACGGTTGGCGATAGTGAGAATCCCTAGTCGCGTAGCGACGGTTGAATCCGCTGTGTGAGCCAGCTCAACCGTCGCTACGCGACTGTGGGGCAATCGCCGTGCGGTTCCGTGAGCTAAAGCACACGGCTAAGCTCAAAAGCCGCTACGCGGCAAAGGCGGCGTAAAATAAAGCACAAGGCTAAGCTCAAAAACCGGTACGCGGCAAAGGCGGCGTAAAATAAAGCACAAGGCAAAGCTCAAAAACCGGTACGCGGCAAAGGCGGGGGCGCCATAAAGCATACGGCTAAGCTCAAAAACACGGTACGCGGCAAAGGCGGGCGCGCGATGTGGAAGTGAATAACAAGAATGCCGGAAGCGTTCGGTTGATCGCCTCCGGCGTTTTGTGGAATGTGCGCTTGCCAGACCGGTCTTGCAACCGTGATTGGCAAGCGCTTTGTGCGCGCTGGCCGAAGGGTTATTGCGCGGCAATCAAATATCCGCTGGCCACCCTGCTTTGATTGACGACTTTGATCGTGAAAGTCCCGGAGCGTTTGGGGACGAAGGCCACGTAACAATCAACTTCGTCGAGCGCGCGAATCGCTTCCACGTTGATCCGCAGGGAATCTTTCGTCTGCGCCTGAATTGCCTTCGTACCCGCCATCACAAGCGCGACCGCCAACAGAATACTGCTTACCAATTTTTTCATGACTTGCCTCCTTTTGGTTTGTCACAGGGCTGATTGAGCCGGGCAGCCGCGCCGCCTCGACTCAATCAGCAGGTTGATCTTCCGGCGTCAGTTCGAGAGGCCGGCTATTGCTGCTTTCACTTTCTCTAGCGTTGCTGTGGCAGAGAGTGGCTCACGTGCTCGGTCATCTGCCGGGGTGTTTGGCCTGCGGCAAATCTCCTCTCAGTCCCAGTTGCAGGACGAAGATGGGTTTGCCGTCGGACGTTTGATAGCGATTGCCTGTGCTCAATGGCAGGCTGCCCGTTGTGGGCAGGATGTGCCAGTTGCCGTCGGCGGGTCGCCAGACGGCGATGTCGTACATTCCATCGCCGTCGTAATCGGCCGGAACAGGCATGTCGCGCTCGTTGCCGAAGTAGCGGACGCCGATCCGATTCCTCTCCGGGTTGGGTTGGGCCACGTTGAAAGCGGGCGTCAGATTGGCGCTCAGGATGGCTTCCCACTTCGCCTGCGATGGCCGGAAGACGCCCGGATCGGCTTTGTCGTCGCCGTCGAAATAGCCAGTGAATGGGATGTCGCCCGAAGCTCCCAACTGGAAGTTGAAGAGCGCCAGCCCGTCGCCGGTCGTCGCGCGCGCGCCGTTGATGTGCAGGCTGCCGGTGGTGGGCAACACGTACCAGCGGCCTTCGCCGGGTCGCCAGAGGGCGAAATCGGCCAGCTTGTCGCCGTCGTAATCGGCGGGCATCGGCGCGTCGCCTCGCTTGCCGAAGAAGCGGACGAAGCAGGGATGGCCGTCAGGACTGGTGAATTGCGTCTCGAACTTCAGCGGGATTCTTCCGGTCGTCGGCATGACTTCCCAGCGGCCATTCGCCGGACGCCAGATTGAAAGGTCAACCGCGCCATCGCCGTCGTAGTAACCGGGCACGGGAATGTCGCCCGGCAATCCCAACTGGATGGCGTAGTAGACCAGCCCGTCGTTGGTCAGGTAGCGTTTGGACGCGCGCAAAGGCAAATGGCCGGTGGTCGGCAGAATGTACCAGTTGCCTTCGTTGGGCCGCCACACGGCCAGATCGAGCAACCCGTCGCCGTCGTAGTCGGCGATCACAGGGATGTCGTCCGGTTGGCCGATGCGCCGGGTGTAGTCGGCGGGCAGGCCGAATTGCCGGGCGAAGTACGGATGGCCGTCGGGGCTGGTGTAGCTGGCTTCGTAAGGGATCGGCATCTCGCGGCGGGTCGGCATCACGAACCACACGCCGCTTTGCGGACGATACACCGGCAGGTCGGCGAAGCGGTCGCCGTCCGCGCTGCTACGGCGGCGCGGCTTGAAGCCGGGACGCTCGGCGATGAAGAACTGATGCCGCTGGTCGGTGTGGCCGAGCGCCGTGCCTGCGTGCAGGATGAACTGTTTGAAGCGGTTCGCGCCCGAAAGCACGTGAACTTCGGTCGCGCCCGTGCCGGTGAATTGCTTTTTGACGAGGAGCAGATCGGGAATTTCATCCTGATCCCAATCGGTCACGTCGAAGGTGAAGTTCTCGTCCGTGGCATGCAATCCGGTTACGCCCTGGAAGATGAACTCGGTGTATTGGCTCGCGCCGGAAAGGATGCGCGCTTCGGTCAGCCCACTCGCGCCCTGTTTGGAGATCAGGAAGAGATCGGGCTTGTTGTCGCCGTCCCAATAACCGAGCGCGAATTCGTGGGTGTTGTCGGTTGGCGCGACCGCCGAGGCGTTGCGCAGCAGGAACTCGCGGAAGTTGCTGGCGCCTGATAGCACGTAGACTTCGGTCTTTCCGCTGCCCAGACCCCGTTTGCTGATGGCGAACAGATCAGGTTTGCCGTCGGCGTTGTAATCGCCGACGAGGAACTGCCACGTCTGATCGGTCGGCCCGAGCGGGGTGACGGCGCTCACGAGGGATTGTGTGTAGCCGGAACTGCTGGAGAGTATTTGAACTTCTGTTTGACCACTCGCCGTGCCGTACTTCTTGATGACGACCAGGTCAGGAACTTTATCTCCGTCCCAATTGATCAGGGCGAACGATGTTTCATCGCCAGTCTCAGGCAAGCCTGTGCAGTGGTGTTGCGCGTAGCTGGCGTAATTGTCCTCGCCTCGCAGCGCGTGGAATTCTGTTCGGCCTGTGCCGGTTGCGGATTTGACGACGAAGGCTATGTCACGCGGATTGAACGGAGCGATCGGCTCGCGGCAGAAGGCGTCGGGAGAGCCAAATTGCTTGATCTGGAAACATCGGCCTGCGACGCAGAGTTGGGCTTCGCGGGTGGTGTCATTGTTGGCGGCGACTTCAAAGTTGATTACGCCATTGCCTGTTCCCGTTGGCCCCGAACTGATTGTGATCCAGGACGGAATTCTTTCCACCGCCCAGGCGCAGTCGGTCTTGTTCGTTTCCACCGAAATGCTGGCCGATCCGCCTTCGGATGGGAATTCGGTTTTGCTGACCTTGACGGTGTAAGAGCATCTGCCTTCCTGAAAAACAGGAATTTCTCCGTAATCCCGCAAGATGACGGCTCCGCGCCGCGCGTTGGAACCCATATTCGCCGGGATTTCGACGACAAAAGAGCCTTGACCGAATGGCGTGCCATAGGGCGTTTGCGGCTGGCGGAAGCGCAAGGCAATCATTCCATCGCCCGTTTTGGCTGTTGCATTCCATGAGCACCAGCTATGGTTCGGAGTGACGACCACAACCTGCTCAGAGTAGCTCGATGGCGCTGTGATGCTTGGCGGCGCGACGCGGATTTCGCCAGGGCAAGGGCGTGGCCGGCTCTCCTGAGTGATCGCAAAACGGAATAATGTGTTGTTGTTCTGGCGAATGTCGATGTGGCCTGTGCGGACGCCCACCGGATCGAGACGATCAACGGCATAACTGATGCTGCCATTTCCTCTGCCAGTCTGGCTCGTAATGCGAATCCAGCCGCTGCTCGCGGACGCCGTCCAACTTCCACACAACCGGACTTCAAATCTGCCGGAGCCTCCATTGTGATTGAAGCTCGCACGGTCCGGAACCAAGCCGGTGATGCAAGGGCCGGTGATGCCACCGCCGCCTTGCGCCAGCGCCGGCTGAGAAAAAAGCGGGGAGAGGAGGAGGGCCAGCAGCCAGAACTGCGAGGCCGATTTCAGCCTCTCTCGCCACCCTAACCAAAGATCGCTGTTTGTCAGCGATTGTGTTGATTTCAATCTATCCAGTTTCATAACAACTCCTTTCAAGATGCGCTCGCGAGGCAACCTCGCTGCGCGCTCAAAAATGGTTGGGCCACGCTTCGGAGTCGCTCAAGGCAGGCCACGAGCGGGCCGCAAACCGTTTGCGGTTAATGCTCATCAACGGCGGCGCGAAATTGCCGCCTCCTACTCGTGATAGCGGTGAAAGGTTGAGGTGGGGTTCATCGACTCAGAAAAAAAATCGCCCCGGACGGGAGATAAGTAGCGGCGACTTGGAGCGAGAAATTGTCAGGTCAATCCAGGCTTGGGGCATCGCGAAACGATGTTGTAAAATCACCGCTCTTCAAATGTCACCCTCTCAAAAGGCGCTGAGATGAAAACCAAACGAAACATAGCTCCCCTGCTCGTTCTGTTTATCCTGGCCGTCGGCTTCGTACATCATCAATCGAACGCACAGAAGAGTCGGCCTCAAGCGAAAACTTCAATCGCCGATTCTGACTGGCCCGCCTATGGGCGCGACGCAGGCGGCTCGCGTTATTCGCCGCTGGCGCAAATCAACCGCAACAACGTCAAGAACCTGAAGGTCGCCTGGACTTACCGCACCGGCGATCTTTCGGACGGCAAGAACGCGCGATCGTCGAGCGCCTTTCAATCCACGCCGATTCTGGTTGACGGGACGCTTTACGTCGTCTCGTCTTTCAATCGCGTGATCGCGCTCGATCCCGCGACGGGCAAAGAGCAATGGGTTTACGATCCGAAGATTGATCTCCAGCGCGGCTATCACAATCAACTCAACTCGCGCGGGCTTTCGACCTGGCTCGACCCGCAGCGGAAGGACGGCCAGGCTTGCCGCCGCCGAATATTGATGGGCACGAACGATGCGCGGTTGATCGCGCTCGACGCCGTGACCGGCAAGCCCTGCGAAGATTTCGGCGAAGGCGGGCAGGTTGATCTCTCACGCGGCGTGGGCATTTCGCCGCAGATGCCCGGCGAATATCAGGTGACTTCGCCGCCGGCGATCATCAAAGACCTGGTGATCGTCGGCTCGGCCATCGGCGACAACAACCGCACGACTGCGCCGAGCGGCGTGGTGCGCGCTTTCGACATTCGCACCGGCAAACCGCGTTGGAGTTGGGACCCGATCCCGCCGAACTTTGAAAAATCGGCGAAGAGCGACGACGGTTATCAACTCGGCACGGCCAACGTCTGGTCAATCATCTCGACCGACGAAGATCGCGATCTGGTTTTTCTGCCGACGGGCAACACCAGCCCCGATTATTACGGAGGCCACCGGCGCGGCAGCGATTATTACGCCAGCTCGGTCGTCGCGTTGCGCGGCTCGACGGGCAAAGTCGTCTGGCATTTCCAGACCGTGCATCACGACGTGTGGGATTACGACATTCCCGCGCAGCCCGCGCTCGTCACCGTGCGCCGCAACGGGCGCGACATCCCGGCGGTCGCGGTCGCGACGAAAGTCGGCCACCTCTTCGTTCTGAATCGCGAAACGGGTAAGCCGATCTTTCCGGTCGAAGAACGTTCCGTCCCGCAAGGCGGAGTCGAAGGCGAGAAACTGTCGCCGACCCAACCCTTCCCGATTCTGCCGCGCCCGCTTGCGCCGCATTCGCTCAAACCCGAAGACGCTTTCGGTCTGACCGAAGAAGACCGCAAAGTTTGCCGCGAGCAGATCGCGGCGTTGCGCAACGAGGGCGTTTTCACGCCGCCGAGTCTGCAAGGCACGCTGGTCATCCCAGGCGATGTCGGCGGGATGAACTGGTCGGGAATGTCGTTCGACCGGCAGCGCGGATTGCTCGTCACGAACACGAACCGCCTGCCACGCGCCGTCGCGCTCATCCCGCGCAGTGAGGTCTCAAATTACCAGTCGCAGTTCAAGTGGCGTTCAAATCCGACCTTCGAGCAAGCGCGCCAGGAAGGCACGCCCTACGTGATGCGGCGTGAAATTCCGATGCGCGCCTTCCCGCGCATCGTGCCCTGCAACCCGCCGCCGTGGGGCACGCTCGTGGCGATTGATTTGGCCAACGGCCAAGTTAAGTGGGAGGTACCGCTGGGAACGATGCCGGAGTTGAAAGAGATTCCTGAGTCGGCGAAATGGGGTTCGATCAATCTGGGCGGCTCGATCGTGACGGCGGGCGGATTGGTTTTCATCGCCGCCGCGCGCGATAACTTGCTGCGCGCGTTCAACGTCGAGACCGGCGAAGAGTTGTGGAGCGGCGAATTGCCGGCGGGCGGACAGGCGACGCCGATGACTTATCAAGCCGGCGGCAAACAGTTCGTCGTGATCGCGGCGGGCGGGCACGGGCGGTTGCCGACTAAGCGTGGCGATCACGTCGTGGCGTTCGCATTGCCATGACCACTTTATGACTTGTGTAATTGGAATCGAAATGGAAGCAAAAAGGGCAAGAAGGGCAAAAGAAACAAAAAGGCCTTTTTGCCTTTTTTGCCCTTCTTGCCCTTTTTGCTTCCTTCCTGACTCTCTTCAACCTGCGCCTCGTAAGGCAATTGCGCAGGTCGAAATCCGCGTTCCATTTTGCCTTCGACTTCAGTAGAATCCCGTTTACCTCACCCGCGATCATCATTCCATTCAAGAAGGAGAGAAACCCGCTTGGCCACTGTTAAACCATTCCGCGCTCTTCGCCCATTGCCGGAGCAGGCCGCCGCCGCCGCCGCCGTGCCATACGATGTCGTCAACACTGAAGAGGCTCGCGCGCTCGCTGGCGACAACGCTCTGAGCTTCCTGCGCATTTCACGTCCGGAAATTGAAATGCCTGAAGGCACAGACATCTACTCCGACGAAGTCTATGCGAAGGCCGCGTCCAACTTCGACCGCCTGATCTCATCCGCGCCTTTGATCATCGAAGACGAACCGAGTTTCTATTTCTACCGGCTGCGAATGGGCGGGCACGAACAAACGGGACTGGTCGCCTGCTGTTCGATTGACGAATACGACCACGACACGATCCGCAAGCACGAACGCACGCGCAAAGATAAAGAGGACGACCGCACGCGCCACATGCTCAGCTTGAGCGCGCAAACCGGCCCGGTCTTCATGACTTATCGTCCGAACACGACGATCAACGAGTTGGCCATCGCGATGACGACGCCCGCGCCGCTGTTCGATTTCGTCACCCCGGACGGCGTCACCCACACCGTCTGGCGCGCGCCCGCACAGATGAACCAGGCGTTGATCGAAGCGTTTGATGAAGTGCCTCTGCTCTACATTGCCGACGGCCATCATCGCGCCAAGAGCGCCAGTCGCGCCCGCGAAACCTTGCGCGCGCAAAACCCACGACACACCGGCGCCGAAGAATACAATTTCTTCCAGTGCGTGCTCTTTCCCGCCGATCAAGTGAGCATTCTGCCGTACAACCGTGTGGTCAAAGATTTGAATCATTATTCGCCGGAAGAGTTCCTGACCGAAATCGGGCGCGAATTCGAGGTCACGGAAGACGCCGGTCCATCGCCGGATGATCGCGGCCATTTTTCGATGTACCTGAACGGCAAATGGTACGGATTGAAATTGAAGAGCGACGTGACCAAACGCCTCAGGGTGATTGACCAGCTCGACGTAAGCGTGCTTCAGGATTTGCTGCTCGCGCCGGTGCTCGGCGTCCAGGACCTGCGCACCGACAAACGTATTGATTTCATTGGCGGTGTTCGCGGGACTGAGGAGTTGGAGCGTCTGGTCAACTCTGGCCGCTTCGCCGTGGCGTTTGCGCTGCATCCGACCACGGTTGACGACCTGATGGAGATTTCGGACGCGGGCGAGATCATGCCGCCGAAATCAACCTGGTTTGAACCGAAGCTGAGAGATGGCTTACTGAGTCATCTGATTTAAGATTTGGAATTTGAGATTTGAGATTTGAGATTCAGATATGAAAGTACTGATCGCCGACAAATTCGAGGAGAGCGGAATCAACGGTTTGAAAGAGATTGGCTGTGAAGTCGTCTACAACGCCGATCTGAAAGACGATTTGCTTGCCGGAGCCATCCGAGACACGCAAGCCGACGTGTTGGTCGTGCGCTCGACCAAAGTCTCCGAAGCGATGCTCAATGCCGGACGGTTGAGTATGGTTGTTCGCGCAGGCGCGGGCTTCAACACGATTGACGTGAAAGCGGCTTCAGCGCGCGGCATCTACGTTTCAAACTGCCCGGGCAAGAATTCCGTGGCCGTCGCTGAGCTGGCTTTCGGTTTGATTCTGGCGCTCGACCGCCGCCTCGCCGACAACGTCGCCGAGTTGCGCGCGGGCAAATGGAACAAGAAAGAATTCGGCAAGGCTCGCGGGCTGTATGGACGCACGCTGGGCCTGGTCGGACTTGGCCAGATCGGACGCGAAATGATCACGCGAGCGAAAGCTTTTGGAATGAACGTCACCGGCTGGAGCCGCAGCCTGACGCCCGAATCGGCGGCCGAACTCGGCATTTCATTCCGTCAAACGATCATCGAGGTCGCGCATGATTGCGATATTCTGAGCCTACACCTCGCCCTCGCGCCCGACACGCGCGGCATCATCAACGCCGACGTCTTCGAGGTGATGAGCTCCGGCTCGTACCTGATCAACACGTCGCGGGCCGAGATCGTTGACCAGACCGCACTCAAACAGGCCATCAAAACCAAGGGCATTCGCGCCGGTCTGGATGTGTTCGCAGACGAGCCTTCGACCGCGACTGGCGATTTCGACGATGAGATCGTGACGCTGCCGAACGTTTACGGCACGCATCACATCGGCGCTTCGACCGATCAGGCGCAGGAAGCCATCGCCACCGAAACTGTGCGCATCATCCGCGAATTCAAAGAGACGGGCCGTGTGCCGAACGTGGTGAATTTGGCTGAACGCACGCCAGCGACCCACCTGTTGGTCGTGCGGCATAAAGATCGCCCCGGCGTGCTTGCGCACGTGCTCAATGAAATCAAGGCCGCGAACATCAACGTGCAGCGGATGGAGAACATAGTTTTTGCTGGCGCGGAGGCGGCGGTCGCCAGCATCGAACTCGATGGCACGCTTGAACCAGAGACAGTGGATCGCATTCGGGGCGGCAACAGCGACATCATTGAAATCAATCTAATTGCTTTGTAAAAGAGAGCGAGGAAGCAGATGCCTACCATCAGCCGGTTCTTTGGGATTATCATTTTGACCCGCTCGACTGATTGAATGGAGGAATCAATGATTTTTATTCGTTCCGTAAAACCGCTGGAAAATTTTCGGGTTCGCTTGGTCTTCAGCAATGGGGAGGAGAAGGAAGTTGATCTTGAGATGTTGCTACGCGGACCGATATTCGAGCCTCTGCTTCGTGATCCGGAACTCTTCCGCGCTGTGAAGGTGGATGAGGAACTGGGAACAATTGTCTGGCCGAATGGCGCTGATATGGACCCGGATGTTCTTTACGGCTCACACCTGCCGGCCTGGATGGAAGTCGAAGAAGTAGTCCACGCTTAACAAACTTATTCCGTGATAATCCAAAGGAGCTTTTCAATCAATGACCGAACGTATTTTCAATTTCAGCGCAGGCCCCGCTGTCTTACCCATCAGCGTCCTCGAACAAGCCCAGCGCGAAATGCTCAATTACAAAGGCGCCGGAATGTCAGTGATGGAGATGAGCCATCGCTCCAAAGCCTTCGAATCAATCATCCAGATGGCCGAAGCCGATCTGCGGCAATTGCTCAACATCCCCGACAACTACAAAGTAATGTTCCTGCAGGGCGGCGCCAGTCTGCAATTCGCTATGATTCCTATGAATCTGTTGCCAAAAGGCAAGGGCGCTGACTACATCCTCACCGGCAGTTGGGGCCAGGGCGCGATCAAGGAGGCGAAGAAATTTGGCGCGGCGCGCGAAGCAGCCACTACCGCCGACACCAATTTCAACCGCCTGCCGAAATCCGAAGAGGTCAAGCTCGACCCGGGCGCGGCTTACGTCCACTTCACGTCGAACGAGACGATCTTCGGCGTGGAGTTCGAGGAAGAGCCTTCGGTTGGCGACGTTCCGCTCGTCTGCGACATGTCGTCGAACTTCATCAGCAAACCGATTGACGTATCGAAATATGGGTTGATTTACGCGGGCGCGCAGAAGAACGCCGGCCCGGCGGGCGCAACCATCGTCATCATCCGCGAGGATTTGCTGGAGCGCGCGCCTGAAGGTTTGTCGGCGATGCTCGATTACAAAAACCTGGCGAAGAACGGTTCGATGTACAACACGCCGCCGTGCTTTGCGATCTACATCTGCGGGTTTGTCTTCAAATGGTTGCTCGACGATGTCGGCGGGCTGGAGAAGATTCACGCGCTGAACAAAGAGAAGGCGAAGGTTTTGTACGGCGCGATTGATTCGTCCGATGGTTACTATCGCGGCCACGCCGAAAAAGATTGCCGCAGTTTGATGAACGTCACATTGCGTTTGCCGAGCGAGGAGCTTGAGAACAAGTTCGTCAAGGAAGCGACGGCGGCTGGGCTGGACGGGTTGAAAGGCCATCGTTCGGTCGGGGGGCTGCGCGCTTCGATCTACAACGCGTTTCCGAAAGCGGGCGTTGAAAGCCTCGTCGAGTTTATGAAGGAATTCCAGAAGAACAACGGATAGATCATTCTTCGCTCTCTTCACGGTAAGTTTTCAGCTTGTTGTGCAAGGTCTTCAGGCTGATTTGCAGCAGGTCGGCGGCGCGCGTCTTGTTGTTATTGGTCTTGATCAGTGTTTTGAGAATCAACTGGCGTTCGGCTTCATCGAGCGAAATCGGGATCGGCAGGTTGATCGAATCCTCGTTACGCAGCGCGCTGCCGTCGAACATCGCTGGCGGCAGGTGTTGTTTCTCAATGCGCTGGCCTTCGCAAACGACCACGGCGTGTTCGATCACGTTGCGCAATTCGCGGACGTTGCCGGGCCATTGATGGCGCGTGAATATTTCCAGCACTTCCGAGGAGACGACGTGCCCGGGACGGCTGTGACGTTCGCTCAATTCCTTGGCCATGAATTCGGTCAGCAGCGGAATGTCTTCGCGGCGTTCGCGCAGCGGAGGCAGTTTGACGTGGATGACGTTCAGACGATAAAGCAGGTCTTCGCGCAATTCGAGCCGCCTCACCGCTTCGTGCGGGTCTTTGTTGGTCGCCGCCAGCACGCGCACGTCCACCGGGACTTCCTTCGAACTGCCCAACCGCCGCACCTTTCGATCTTCCAGCACGCGCAGCAATTTGGCTTGCAACATCACGGGCATTTCGGCGATCTCGTCCAGGAAGAGTGTGCCGCCGTTGGCCAACTCGAAACAGCCTTCGCGCCGGGCGATGGCGCCGGTGAATGCGCCGCGCTCGTGACCGAACAGTTCCGATTCCATCAGCGATTCAGGAATGGCTGAACAGTTGATGGCGACGAACGGACGCGAAGCGCGCGGGCTGAGTTGATGAATCGTGTTGGCGACGACTTCTTTGCCCGTGCCCGATTCGCCCGTGATCAGTACCGAGACGGCGGAAGAGGCCACCTGTTCGATGGTCGTGTAAATCTGCCGCATCACGTGCGAGTTTCCGACCAATCGCCCGAAGACGCCGTATTCGCCGAGTTGCCGGCGTAACCGCGTGTTTTCGAGCTGCGTCGCCGCGCGTTCGATGGCGCGCTGCAACACCACGTTCAGTTGCCGCGTGTTGATCGGCTTCTCGAAATAATAGAACGCGCCTTCTTCGATCACCGCGCGCACGGCGTCTTCGATGCTGCCCTGGCCCGTGAGCAGAATGACTGCGGTCGCGGGGTATTCGTCGCGCAGCCGGTTGAGCAGACCGAAACCGTCCAGCCGCGGCATAAACACGTCGGTAATCACCACGGCAGGGTGGAACTCTTCCGCTGTACCCATCGCTTCCACGCCGTCGCTGGCCACTTGGGTCTCGTAACCCCACGCGCTGATGATTTCACTCAACCCAACGCGAGCGGCCTGTTCGTCGTCAACAATCAAAACTCTTGCCTTATCCATAGCCGGTGAAGTTTAGCAAGCGAGCGCAAGCTTGCCAACGTTTTAAAATCGCCTTTGCGAAGTTGTGCGGTACGGGGAGCGTGAGCGACCTGAGCTTCGATAAAGAGCGTATTGATCAAGGCTCAGGTCGCTCACGCTCCCCGTACCGCATCCCGCTTATTCATCACGGTTTCTCAAACTGTCCGCGACAATCGCCATCACAATCGCCTGTCCGGTGTGCTCTTCCGGCTGAATGTGAACTGTGAGTCCATGCAATTGCGCGGTTTCCGCCGTGACGGGGCCAATGCAGGCCACGCGGGTGTTCGCAAGTTGTGGCGCCAGGTGATCGGTTTCCAGGATCGCGGCCAGATTCGCCACGGTCGAGGGACTGGTGAAGACGATGTAATCGGCGCCCGAGACGCCGAAGAGTTTCGTCACTTCCGGGCTGGTCGTCGCCGGCAGAACGGTTTGATAAGCTTCGACGACTTCGACGTAAACGCCGATCTTTTCCAGCGCGGGTCTGATCACGTCGCGCGTCGTGCGCGAGGCGGGCAACAACATCCGCGAACCTCGCAATCGCTGCCGCACACCGTAACGTTTGATGAATTCCTCGACCACGGCCTCGGCGTTGAACCGTTCCGGCGTCAGATCAACCGGGATGTTTTCGCCTTTCAATTTCTCGGCTGTTTTGCGCCCGACCGCGCAAACTTTGTGCGGCGTCAATTCCGCGCGTCCGTGTCCCAACTCATCCAAGCGTCGCAGAAAATATTCGACACCGTTCGCGCTGGTGAAGACCAGCCAGTCGTACCAACTCAAGTGGATCAACGCGCGGTCGAGTTGCGCCCAATTGGCCGGCTCCCTGATTTCAATCGTCGGGCACGAGATGACTTCTGCGCCAAGCTGTTCCAGAGCGAGTGTCATCTCGCCGCTCTGTTTGATTGCCCGCGTGACGATGACGCGGTGGCCAGCCAGCGGCAGTCGAGCCGTGTTCGGAGTTGTATTCGGAGTTGTGTTCGGAGTTGTGTTCGGAGTCCCGCCTTCAGGCGGTTCCGCGTTTGAAGTTTGCGCGCGTGTCTCCGGGTCGTGATTGTCGAGGATGGTTTGAATGAGCCATTGCGGCTGGCCACCGACTCTCGGCAACAATTCGCGAGCGCCCGCCGCTATCAGGTTTTCCGCGAGTTCCGACCCCAACTCCTCAGCCCGCTCTGGCGGTCCGCTGATTTGATGGCGGATCACGCGCTGGCCCTCCACATCAGCCACCAACGCGTTGAGAATCAATTTTTGACCTTTCCTGTTTTTCTTGATGTGCCCGAAAGCAGCGATCGGAACCGCACAACCGCCGCCCAGGTTGCGCAACACTGCGCGTTCGGCTTCCGTCGCGCAACGCGTCGGCGCGTGGTTCAAAGCTTCGAGCAGGAGGTTCACGCGGTGATCGTCGGCTCGCGTTTCGATGCCGAGCGCGCCCTGGCCCACGGCGGTCAGCATCTCCGAAAGGGCGATCGGCGTGGCGCCGCGATCGCTGAACCCCAGGCGGTTCAACCCGGCAGAAGCCAAAATGATCGCGTCGTAATCCCCCTCTTCGAGTTTGCGCAGCCGCGTCTCGACATTGCCTCGCAACTCGACGATCCGCAGATCGGGTCGTTGATGAAGGAGTTGCGACGCGCGACGCAGACTGCTGGTTCCGACGCGGGCGCTTTCGGGCAGGTCCCGGACTGATTTGACGCTTCCGCGCAAAGCCTCGCGCACGATCAAGGCGTCGCGCACATCCTCGCGTTCGGTGATCGCCGCGATGTGCAAACCGTCAGGCAAAGTGGTCGGCAGATCTTTCAGGCTGTGAACGGCCAGGTCAACGCGATGATCGAGCAATGCCTCTTCGATCTCTTTCGTGAAGACGCCTTTGCCGCCGATTGCGGTGAGCGAGGCTTCGGTGAATTGATCGCCAGTTGTTTTGATGATTTCGATCTCGACGACCAGGCCGGGATGGAATTTCTCGATTTGACTTTTGACCCAGCTGGTCTGCCACAAGGCAAGTTTGCTACCACGTGAACCGATGATCAGATTAGGCATACTACAATCTCAAAATCCTGAATGATGAGGCGGACGCGATTATACCGAATTCGGGGGAAAGCTACAGAAATGATTATTGCCCGGAGCGCAGGTTTCTTGGTTGCTCTGAATCGAACTAAGCAAGGTTGAGACAGGAGCAACCACGGATTTATACGGATGCGACGGATCAGCACGGATAATCCGCACAGATCCGTCGCATCCGTGACGATCCGTGGTGAATTGCGGTATAGTTGCCGCGTCAACAACGTATTTTCAAATCCAATGAAAGGAAAACCAGCCATCAAAATCGCATGACCGATTACGTCAGCCGGATTGCCGCGCATATTCGCCGGGAAACGCAGAGAGTGATCGTCGGTCAGGATGCGGTCATTGATCAAATCCTGATCTGCTTGTTCGCCGAAGGACACGCGCTGGTCGAAGGCGTGCCTGGAACGGCCAAAACGCTGATGGTCAAAACCATCGCGCGGATCATCGGCGCGGGGTTCAACCGCATTCAATTCACGCCTGACCTGATGCCTTCGGACATCACGGGCACCAACGTCTTCAACATCGCCACGTCGCAATTCACCTTGCGCCACGGCCCGGTCTTCACCGACATCCTGCTCGCCGACGAGATCAATCGCACGCCGCCGAAGACGCAGGCTGCGCTCCTGGAAGCGATGGAAGAGCGCCAGGTGACGATTGATGGCGAAAGCCACCACTTGTCGCCGCTGTTTCTGGTCCTAGCCACCGAAAACCCGATTGAATACGAAGGCACCTATCCATTGCCCGAAGCGCAATTGGATCGTTTCCTCTTCAAAGTTCTGATTTCGTATCCGACCTTCGACGAGGAGTTGCAGGTCATCGGTAATTGGCAGGCGGGTTTCAACGCGCGCAAGCTCGAAGCCGTGAATTTCGAGGTGGTGAGCGACCCGGCTACGATTCCGCAATGCCGCGCGGCGGTGCGCGACACAAAGGTCGAACCGGGCGTGCAGACTTATCTCTTGAACCTGGTGCGGCGCACGCGCGAACATCCGAGCCTGCTCTGGGGCGCCAGCCCGCGCGCTTCGGTGGCGATGCTGCTGGCGAGCAAGGCGCTCGCCGCAATGCGTGGGCGCGATTTCGTCACGCCGGATGACGTGCGCGACATTGCGCATCCGGCGCTGCGCCACCGCATCCTGCTGCGTTCGGAAGCCGAGATCGAAGGCGTGACGCCTGATTCGATCCTCGATGAGATAGTCTCTTCGGTTGAAGTTCCGAGATGAGGTTCCTCATCTCATTTGGCGAGAGGCCGAGCCAGTGCGGAGAAGCGGGAGATGATCTGACCCCGCCATTTGGACACCGGCTCGGCTTCTTTCGCTTTATCAATGGAAAACCTTCCTGCCCACGCCCGCCCCAAAATTTATTGACCGCCGCGAGCCAATTTCCGATTTCGCCTCGCTATTACCAATGAGCGGATGAACGCTCGTAACTTGTTAGCGCGATTTCAAACTGAAGGGGGAAACCATGAAATTGGCAAAAACCGTTTGCTTAAGAATCTTGCTGTTGATCGTGTTGTCGCACACTGGTATGGCGCTGGCCCAGGAGGAATGGGTGGTGCGGGTTGTGAATCAGGGATTGCCGGCGGTCGTGAGCATAGTCGCCTACGATCCCAAGGGCGAAAAGATCGGATTGGGGAGCGGGTACGTCGTCAAATCGAACGGGACGATCCTCACCAACTACCACGTGGTTCGCGGCGCTTATCAGGCCAAAGTTCACACGCGTGACGGCGACGTCTATCGCGTTGACGGTGTGCTGGCTTACGACCGCGAGAAGGATTTCGCGTTGCTCAAGGTCCCGGCTTTCGATCTGCCTAAAGTGACGCTGGGCAACTCCAACCAAGCGCAGATCGGCGAAGCCGTAGTGGCGGTCGGCAATCCGATGGGGCTGGATGGCACGGTTTCGACCGGCGTAATCAGCGCGGTGCGCAAGCTCGAAAACTTCTCAATGCTGCAAACGACGGCCGCCGTTTCCTCGGGCAGCACCGGCGGCCCGCTCTTCAACCGCCGTGGAGAAGTGATCGGCACGGTGACGATGCAGTTGCGGGAAGGGCAGAACCTCAACTTCGCGCTGCCGATCAATTATGTCCGCAGTTCCATCGAGTCGGCCTCATCGGTCAAACATTCGCTGGCGCGGCTGGCCGAAGCCGAGGCCAAAGTCGCGGAAGAAGAGAAGAAGGCGGAACTGGAAGATTTAATTCGCAAAACCTTCGCCAAGTACGAAGACCCGAATGGTTTTTTCAGTTTGGTCGCATTCAAAGATTGGCAGGTTGATCGTAACCGGTATTGGAGCGATGACCGGAATATTCTGCACCTGACGACGATCATTACGCCCGAGGACGCGGCGCTGGCTGAAGTTGATGGTTATGTCTCGCAAGGGATCCGCATCCACGTTCGGACGCCGCCTTCGGGGCGCGTCTGGACCGCGCGGCGATTGGAGACCTGGCCCGAAGAGATAGCGCAGGGCGTGCTCCGCGCCAATCCCGGATTCGCCCGCACCGACAGCGGGGTCGCCCGGATCAGTGGGCTGCCGGCGCGCGTCTTCACTTTCGTCGGCCAGGACAAGCGATTGCCCGAACCGGAGAAGACGATCCTTTACGCCTTCGGGACGCCGGAAGCCTTCATCACGGTCGAGCTGGTTGCGCCGACCAGCGAGTTGAAGCTGCTCGAATTGCTCGACCGGATGATGGCGGGCTTTCAATTCAAAGCGGGCCGCTAATATTTTTCTTGATACCGCGCTGCGAAAACGACAAAATGGCCGGGCACACCTAAAGTGGTAAAACTGCTCGGCAAGTTAGCGGCAAAACCGAGTTATGGACACACAACGCGGACAACGGCTCAGACAAATCTTTGAGCGGGCGCTGGAACTCGATCCGGCGCGGCGGAGCGAATTCCTGCGCCAGGTTTGCGGCGCGGACAGAGAGTTGCTGGCCGAGGTCGAAGGCTTGCTGGCCGCCGATCAACGGACGCATTCGCTGATTGGCAGGCCGGTCTTACAGTGGGAAGAGGCAGAAGCGCTACCCAATTGGCCTTTCCAACAGATCGGCCCCTACAAGATCGCCGGCAAGCTCGGCGAAGGGGGGATGGGTGAAGTCTACCAGGGCGTCCGCCAGAATCCGCAGATGACTGTCGCCATCAAGTTGATGCAACCGGATTTGCCGCGTGAGGAAGCGCAGCGCTTCGAAGACGAACAACAAATCCTGGCCGATCTCAATCACCCCAACATCGTTCGCTTGTTCGACAGCGGAGAGATCGGCGGACGGCGTTACTTCGTGATGGAGTTTGTCGAGGGTAAAAATCTGAAAGAGATGCTGGATGACGGCCCTCTCTCGCTGGCTCAGACAGTCGAAATCGCCAGACAGGTTTGTTCCGCGCTCGGCGCCGCTCATCGCCGGGGCATCGTTCACCGTGACCTCAAGCCGTTCAACCTGATGGTGACCGAACGCGACGGAGAGTTAGTGGTCAAGGCGCTCGATTTCGGCATCGCCGCGCTGAAGGATTCCGGTGAACTTACCAAGCGCAATAACACGCAAGGCGTCATCGGCACTCCCGCTTACCTCTCGCCCGAACAAGCGGCGGGCAAGCGCCGAGACCAAATTGACCGCCGCGCCGACATCTACTCGCTGGGCGTGGTGGTTTACGAAATGATCACCGGGCAGAAGCTCTTCAACGGCAATTGGCAGGAACTGATACACCAGCATCTGGCCGTGAAGCCGATTGCGCCTTCGATCCGCCGCCCCGATCTGAATATTCCAAAAGCGGTGGACGAAGCGGTTTTGAGAGCGTTGGAGAAAGACCCGGACAAACGCTACCCGACCGCGCAGGAATTCGCGCAGGCTCTGGCGGACGCCATTGCCATTAAGCCAGCGGAGAAGAAGCGGTGGATGAAGTCTGCGCTGCCGGCGGCGGCATTGTTGCTGGCGTTTGGGGGCTGGCTCGGTTACGGGCGTCTGTCGCAACGCGGGGCAAATTTGAATGGCGCAACCACTCAATCTCAGCCGTCAGCAGAGCAGCCGAAAACGCAGAGCGGCGTTACGGCGGGAGCGACTGAAGCAAACAGCTCCCCGCCCTCAGTGTCGCCCGCCGCGCCGAACGGTGTCGTCGAACGGCCACCTCTGGATGTGATCATCTACCGGATGGCGGAGAGCGGCGCGAGAGCGGTTTCATCCGATTTCTCCTTTCGCAGCGGCGACGTGGTGCGTTTCACCGTCACACCGCCGCAGGGCGGTTACCTTTACCTGTTGCAGCAGGGCAGTCAGGGCCACGTCGAGATCATCTACCCGGATCGCAGGCTGGCGGGCAGCTTTCAACCAGTGAAGGCAGGACGCAGCGTCGAACTGCCGGCGCAGAAGGATTTGGGTTTCAAGCTGGATAACAATCCGGGAACCGAGACTGTCTACCTCATCCTCGCACCCGCCAAAGACGACCCGCTGATCAGCGAACTGGACGCGATGACGCGCGAGCGCCGCTCGCGGTTCGCACCGGATCGGGGGAAGAGCGTGGTGGAGAAGTTGAACGCTTACGCCAGTGGGGCAAGCGCCGCAGCCAACGGCCAGCAGCAGTTGACGGTGAAGATCGTGCGGTTAAATCACCTCGTGGACAAAAGGCCCAAGGGCGCGGAAACGCAGCTAAGCGCTGCGCAAATCTCTTTGCCGTTTCCACCACGAACTGATAACGCCGCTTCAGCAGTTCCACCACCTTCGGCGGCCTACTGGAGGCTGGTAAAGGAAGAGAATATGACGATCCAGGCGCACCTCGCCTGGACCAACACCTCGATCAATGTGGAGGCCGGACAGGAGGTCAGGATCATCGCCTCATCAAGCCGTCCGGTTGATCTTGGCGCGCTGGGTTACTCTGGCGTCGAGGGCGTTTTACGAACGGACGACAGCAAGCCGAAACAGGATTGCTCGACAGGCGCGGTCATCGCCAAAATCGGCGGAGCCAATGGAGAAGAGGTCTGTATCAAACGCGATGCTTTGTTCACCGCGCGAAAGCCTGGCCAAGTCTTCGTTGGGCTGAATGAAAGCGATCACGGAGATAACAACGGATCGTTCAACGTCAAGATAAGGGTTTTTACCTTCCGGTGATGAAGGAGAATAGATATGCCAGTGAACAAGTTGCTGAGCGCAGCGATTGTCGTCCTAACGCTTCTGGAAATGTTTTTGCCCGCTTCATCCGCGCAAAGGAAGAAAGTGGTCGCAGTTCTGGGTTTCGAGTTCATTGCGGCCGATCATCAGGGGGTGGCGCAATTTGCCTACGGCGACCCACGCAACCTGAGCAAACAGATTGTCAGCTCACTCGAAAATCATCTGGTGCGGCAGAAGAACTACATGGTGATCGAACGCGCCTGGATCGAAAAAATTCTCCGCGAACAGAACTTGAGCGCAACGAGCCTGATTGACGCGAGCATAGCGGCGCAGGTTGGCAAGCTGATCGGCGCTGACGAGGTGATATACGGCAGCCTCACGATGCTCGAGATGGAGGGCCTGCCGCAGGAGCGGCGGAGCAACGAAACCTGGAATCCTAAAAATCTGAAGTCCCGGATCGGCATCCACTTCAGAATGGTTGACACCTTGTCAGGGCAACTCAAGGTGGCGCATGAAATCATCGGGTTGTCGAGCAGGCCTGCCGCAGGGGAGAAGCCCGAGTCCCCCTCTGGAAGCTTTGTGATGGGAAGAGGCATTCTGGCCAATGAAATCGCTAGTAACGGCCCGAAGCCGGCGCAGGTTGGGGAAGTGATTCGTCTGGCCGTCAACGATTCCATTTCGATCATGGCCCGGTTGATGGAGGACAGCACCGTGCAGCCAGAGGCTGCGTCGGCCAGCAACGCGCCGATCATTAACGGAGAAGTCCTGTCTGTCAACGGGCCGATGGCGGTGATCATCGGAATAGACAACTCGAAGATCAAGGTTGGAGACAGGCTCGATGTTCGCCGCGCAATGTCGAAGACGTCCGCTTCAGGCAAGGCATTCACCTACACTGACAAGATCGGAGAGGTGGAGATCGTCGAGATCCAGTCGCAGGTTGTCCGCGGATCGTTCTTTGGCTCGACGCCAACCAAAGAAGGCGACCTGGTGACCAATACCGCCAACGTTGATCCCTCGAAACTGAAAAGCGCCGCTCCTGCCGAATCCAAGCCTGCCGCGCCTTTCCGTCAACGGTCACCGGCCAGCAAGTTGCCAGTAATCACCGGAGAAATCTTATCGGCCAATGGGTCGTCGGTAATGATTGGGGGAATCAACAAGTCGCAGGTCAAAGTCGGAGACCGGCTCGATGTGCGTCGGATCACGTCCAGGAAATCATTAACAAGGCAGGAGCCAATTTTTACCGACCACAAGATCGGAGAGGTCGAAATCATCGAGATTGAATCGGAGGTCGTGCGAGGATCGTTCTCTGGTTCTTCTCCGGCGCGTGAAGGAGATTTCATTACCAACACAAAGAAGGTTGACGTCTCGAAAGCGGGGAGGGGCTTATCACCCGGTAATGAGAAAAGTAAGTCTAAGCCAGCGCTTTCGGAAAGCATTCCGAATAATCTGACCTCTGGTTCCACTAATGTCGTCGAGCGCTATCCATCCATTGAGTGTCCGGATGTGGTCTCCGTGGCGCAAGAGTTTGCCGTGCAGGTTTTTCTCTTATCGGCCCCTCAGAAAACCTTGACGGTGGTTAAACAGGGATCGGCTACATCGCAGGGGAGAATTGCCTTGCCGCTTCCGGCGCAGCCTGACAACGTTCCCTGGAAGATTCAGGTCACTCTTATCGCGCCCGATTTCAATTTTCCGGACGGCAAGAACGAGGCGACCATCGAGTTGCCTTCATCGGGAGACTCTACGCCCGCTCTCTTCCGCTTGCGAGCCAAACCAATCCAGAGCGCAGCTGAGAATGTTGAAATCAGCGCGACACTTTGGCATAAGAGCAGGTTTCTGGGTCAGATTGCGCGCTACATCACCATCAATCGCGTTGACGACAAAGTTAAACCTGAGACTGAAAAGCAGGAGTTTCCGGCTCACAGCTTCCCGTTAGTATCAGGCTCTCAGAAGGCGGAGCAGTCACAGGAATTAGGGCAGGTCTTAGATGCTTCGCCCCTGATTCTGGATTTTAATCGCCTTTCTCCCGACCTGACTGTCTATGTCAGGGAGAAATTCCGCGCGAACTCGCCAGCCGAAGTCCAGATTCAGTCTCCGCACCTAGATCTGAAAGAGTCGGTGTCAACTTTCGTTGTGCCGACGGATATGCCTGGTCGGCTTGATCGCCTATATAAGAACTTTGCGCAATACAAATACCGCGATTTGCAGGCTGAAGTGTTAGGCGCTGCGCAAAACAAGCCTGAGGTTGAAGGGAAAAAGGGTAAAAGGCCGGATTCTGATCATAACAATCGCGACTTTGAGTTGCTGAGCGCAAAAAACCCAAACCACGCTATTCGATTGACGCATAGTATCGGGCGTGAGCTATACGAGGAGTTTGCGCCGCCAGCGTTCAAAAAGGCTTTCTGGGAACTGGCTGACAAGCTCGGCGACAATTTCAAAACCATTCAAATCATCTCTGACGATCCAACCATTCCCTGGGAATTGATGATCCCGACGCGGGCTGGCGATTCAGGCAAGCTTAGCTTTCTCGGCCTTAAATTCAGCGTAGGCCGTTGGCATTTGCCGCAAGGAGTGGGGCTGCTCGATAGCCCTCCGCAATCTCTGAATCTTGAACGGCTGGCCTTAGTAGCTCCAAAGTATCCAGTTGCGCCGACTCATCAATCCGGCGAACTCAAATCCCCGTCGCGGTTGAGCGGGTATCAATCCGTTCCTGGAAGGTTTAAAGAGTTGGAGAAATTATTTGCCAAACCGCCATGCGGCATCATTCACTTCGACGTCCACAGCGTAGTAATTCCCTCCGACGCGAAAATCAACGGGTGCGAGATCCAACTAGAGGACGGAATTTTGAATGTCCCAACCTGGCGCAAGATGGTGAAAAATAAGATGGCGACCAACCCCCTCCTTTTCTTCAACGCTCGTTACGCTGGGCAGGCGCAGGGCGTAGCCAATTTCGTCAACGGTTGGGCGCCGGCAGCCCTCGAATCCGGCGCCAGCGGCTACGTCGGGCCGCTGTGGTCCATCAACAACCCCGGCGCGTCGGAATTCGCCGCGAGGTTCTACGAGATACTGGGGTCAGAGATCAAACGCGGCCCGGTCGCGGTTGCGGATGCGCTGCGACGCACGCGCGTGGTGTTTCTGGAAAAGGGAGACCTCACCTTTCTGGCCTATGTTTACTATGGCGATCCGAATCTGAAATTTTATGAAAGATGAGCTGTTTTGCGACTTTTTCTCGCTTTAGATAGTGACGGAGTTTGGCTTGATGATGCGAATGAACCGGTAATCAGCTGCGTTGGAACTGTAGTAGGATGACTACGCGAGGAACAATGAAAAACGAAACGCGCTATTCGATGATCGCGGTTATCTTATCGGCGTTATTGCAGCCGCTGTTGGTCTCAGCCCAGCAACAGCAGCGGGACCTCGTCATCAAGCGAGTCGAAAATTCCGAGAAGCGGGTCGCGCTGGTCATCGGCAACGCTGAATACGCCATCACTCCGCTGGCCAATCCGGTGAATGATGCGCGAGCGATGGAGGCAAAGCTCAACGCGCTCGGCTTCGAGGTGTTGAGCGGGTACGATGCGGATCAGGACAAGATGGAGGTTCTGACTCTGGAATTCGGCAAGAAGATCAGGGGCGGCGGCGTAGGGTTGTTCTATTTCGCTGGACATGGCGTGCAGGTCAACGGGAGCAATTTCCTGATTCCGATTGGCGCGAAGATCAGCGAAGTAGAGGATGTCAAGTCTGAATCCGTTAACGTGGAATTCGTGCTGAAGAAGATGGAGGCGGCGAACAATCGGCTCAATATAGTTATTCTGGACGCTTGCCGGAACAACCCGTTTCCCGGAAGCGAGCGGTCGGCGTCAGGCGGGCTGGCTTCGATTGACGCTCCGAGCGGGACGCTGATCGCCTACGCCACCGCCCCCGGCAAGACTGCCAAGGATGGCGGCAAGTTGGGAAATGGGCTGTACACTTCCGAACTGCTCAAACAAATGAGCGTGCCCGGACTGAAGATCGAGGATGTCTTCAAGCAAGTGCGTAAGGAGGTCGAGGCGAAATCCGGCGGATCGCAAACCCCCTGGGAACACTCGTCGCTCAAAGGCGATTTCTTTTTCCGGCCCGGCGAAGCGGCTCCAGTGAAAATGTCGCCCGATCAAGCTTTGTGGGAAGTCATCGCCAACAGCGACAACCCGCAAGATTTCGAGGACTATTTGAAGAAACACTGTCCGCAGGGCGTGGCTTGTGACGCGGCGGAAGCGAAGCTGCGGTTGCTTAGCCGCAATTCGCCGAAACAGGGAGGCGGGACTGCGCCGGATGATTCGCCGTCTTCGTCAGGCTCGTGGGTGATGACGGCAAACAGAACCATCAAGACGCTGGCGGATGTTGCCTGGACCGAGACCTTGGTCAATCTGGAGGCTGGGCAGCAGGTGGAGGTCACTGCCTCGGGTATGCCCGTCAACCTCGGGCCGTATGGATCCTCCGGGCCGGAAGGCATTGATCAATCGGACGCGCGCAGGCCGGACCGTGGTTGCAAGACCGGGGCGGTCATCGCTCGTTTTGCCGATGGGAGCCTGGCGTGCATCGGGCAAAAAACGTCATTCACCGTCAGCAAGCCGGGCCAGTCGGGGTTGATGCTCGTGGGGCTGAATGTGAGCAACCACAAGAGCAACAGTGGCTCGTTCAACGTCACGGTCAAAGTCTTCACATTTCGCAAGTGATGGTTTGTCCGCCGTCCGGGCGGAAGGCCATCTTGGTCTTAACCTTTCAATTCTGTCTCTGGCAGGCGCGGGGTTCGAGAGAGCTACCCTCCTGCTCTCAACAACAGTCTCAGCAATTTGAGCGAAGGGAGAAAAAGTTATGTCAAGGGTTAGATTATTGAGCGCGGCGGTTATGGCGCTGGCGTTTTTGGCGCTGATGCCGGGCGTTTCATCGGCGCAGAGGAAGAAGCAGGTCGCGGTTTTGGATTTCGAGTTCATTGCGGCCGATCATCAGCGGGTGGCGCAATTTGCGTATGGCGACCCGCGCAACCTGAGCAAACAGATTGTCAGCTCGCTCGAAAACCATCTGGTGCAGCAGAAGAACTACGTGGTGATTGAACGCGAGAGAGTTAACAAGATTCTCCACGAACAGAACCTGGGGGCCACAGGCCGGATTGACGCGAGCACGGCGGCGCAGGTCGGCAAGCTGATGGGCGCCGACGAGGTGATCTATGGCAGCGTCACGATGCTCGAAATGGAGGGCATGCCTCAGGGGAAGCGGAGCAACGAAACCTGGAATCCCAAAAATCTGAAGTCCCGGATCGGCGTCCACTTCAGGATGGTTGACACCACGTCGGGGCAACTCAAAGTCGCGGAGGAAGTGATCGGATTGTCGAGCAGACCCGCCGCGGGTGAGAAGCCCAAGTCCGGCTTCGGAGGTTTTATGAAGGACGTGGGAATAGGCATTCTGACCAACAAAAGCGCTAATGACGGCCCAAAGCCGGAGCAGGTTGGAGAAGTGATTCGTCTGGCCGTCAACGATTCCATTTCGATCATGGCCAGAAAGATGGAGGAGAGCGCGGCGCAGGCCCAGGCTCAACCAGTGGAAGAGGCTCCGGCGATCTATGGAGAAATCCTGTCGGTCAACGGGCCGATGGTGGTGATCATTGGGCTGGACAGATCGAAGATCAGAGTCACAAACCGGTTCGATGTTCGTCGCGCTTTTTCGAAGAAATCCGCTTCCGGTAAGACCTTCACCTACACCGACAAGATCGGAGAGGTGGAAATTGTCGAGATTCAATCGGAGGTCGTGCGCGGCTCGTTCTTTGGCTCGACGCCAGCCAGGGAAGGCGATATGGTGACCAATACCGCTAACATTGATCCCTCGAAGCTCAAGAACGTTGCTCCTGCCGAATCCCAACCTGCCACGCCTGTTCGTCAACAGACGCCAACCGGGGGCGGCAGGAGAAGACCTTGATCGTGAACAACAGGAGGTTGCGCGATGCCGGATCACAAATCAGCGCACATCACCGATCTGCTGGCGCAGGCGCGCCAGCAGGACGAAACCCTCGCCAGGGAAGCACGCAATCGAATCGCCGAGTTGATCCTGCCCGACCTCGAACGGATCGCTTCGGCCATCCTGCGCGCCGAAAAGCCCGGCCAGACTATGCAAACAGGTGATCTGGTCAACGAGGTCTACCTGAAGCTCAAGCCGGAGCTGAGAAGCTACAAGGACACCGCGCACTTCAAAGCCTACGCGGCGAAGCTGATGCGTTGGAAGTTGATCGAGAAGGCGCGCAAGCGAGCAGGGCAGGGTCAGAAAGTTCCGCTGGAAGCCGCTGGACAGTTGCAGTCGGAGAGGGAATCCGAAGCGTCACTGCTGCGGGCCATCGAGTTCACGCGCATTGATGACGCTTTGCAGAAGTTGAGCCGGGATGACGCCAGAGCGGCCAGCGTCGCCGAGATGAAGTTCTTCGGCGGATTGAAGGTTGAAGAGATTGCTGAAGCCGTGGGCGTGAGCGTCAGCACGGTGAAAAAGGACTGGCGTTTCGCCAGTTCAGTTCTGAAGCGGGAATTGAGCGGCGCAACCGCCGCATCGCTGAACTTGTAAGAAGATGATCTTCACTCGACGTTTCTTCATCCTCTTCGCGCTGGGCGCGTTGCCGTTGATCTTCGCCTGGCGATTGCCGGGCGTTCGCTGGGCATTGATCGCTTACGATCTGATCCTGTTGCTGCTTGCCTACATTGATGATCGCCGAACCGCCAACGTGTCCCAGATCGAGATCGCGCGCCACATGCCGCGCCGGTTTATGATCGGCGAAGAGAACGAAGTCCGCATCACCATCAGCCATCGTTTGCCGTACCGGTTCACGTTGACGATCAAGGACGAATATCCACCCGACCTGGAACTTCGCGGCGAGCGAGTGCTGGTCGCCACGCCCAGAAGGAGCGGTGGCGCGGATCGCCAGGCGACGGTCGGTTACAAGCTTTACGCCGCCTCGCGCGGCGATTACGCCTTCGGCGACCTCATCGTACGCAGGCTCAGTCCGTGGAAGCTGGTCATCAAGCAGGATCGGGTCAGGGCCGCAGAGAGCGTCAAAGTTTATCCGAACATCAACGAAGCGCGCCGCCACGAATTGTCGGCGCAGCGCAATCGCCAGTTGCTGATGGGATTCCGCAAGACACGGGTTCGCGGGCAGGGCAGGGAATTCGAGAGCCTGCGCGATTACGTTCGCGGCGACGAGATGCGCCACATTTCGTGGATGGCCACGGCGCGGCGTGGGCGGCTGATCACCCGGCAGTATCAGATCGAGCGCAACCAGAGCATTGTCGTGATGATTGACGCAGGCCGCTTGATGACCTCGCGCATCGAACACCTGTCGAAACTCGACCACGCGATCAACGCCGCGCTGGCGATTGGTTACGTCGCCACGCGCGGTGGCGACAACATCGGGTTGCTGGTTTTCAACCGCCAGGTCACGACTTACCTGCCGCCGCAACGCGGGCACACGCAGTTGGCCGAGATGACCGAAGCTCTCTACAACGTTCGCGCCGAAATGATCGAACCGTCGTATGCGCGGGCGTTCCAGTATCTGTCGCAAAATTGCAAGCGGCGCTCGCTGGTGGTGATCCTGACCGATCTGGTTGACCGTGACGCTTCCGCCGAGTTGCTGGCTTACACCGCGACGCTGCTGCCGCGCCACTTGCCGTTGATCGTCACGATTGGCGATAAGGATTTACGCGCGCTGGTGGCGCAAGAGCCGCGCCAGATTGCGGATGTCTATCAACAGAGCGTGGCGGAGGAATTGCTGCAACAACGCGAGGAGGCTCTGGCGCGGATCACTGAGTTGGGCGGACTGGCGCTGGACGTGCCTGCGGGTCAGTTGTCAATCGAGTTGGTTAATAAATATCTGGAAGTTAAAGAGCGCGGGCTGTTGTAATCATGGGTTTGAGATTCTGATCTTAATTTTTCTGCCCCATTTTTCTGTTGAAGGTTGTTTCCGACAAGCATTATATTCACGCCGACCTTAAGTGGCAGTGCAACCGATTGACAGACGCCGGTCACTAAAGGCCAACCATTCTTCCGCGTTTCCATAGATTGCCAATGTGAGCAAAACCTCGGTGCCAGACGCTAAGACTGGGTTCCCCAATTTAATCCACACCCATTAACAGGAAGGAAGCAGTAAATGAAATCCTCAACTCTTTCCCGGCTTGCGCTCTTGCTGGCCGTCGCTTTGTTAGCGTGGCCGGGCGCCAGTTCAGCCGTCGGTCGGAGGCAGCCGTCGGGCAACGGGATGACCTCACAGCAATCGCCCACGCCCAGCGGCGACCAGAAGGCAGGTTCAATTCTCATCTACAATTTCTACAAAACAGACATCACCCGCGCCGACACTGAAACTGAAATCGGCGTCACTAATACACATCAGAGCCGCAGCGTTGGCGTCCATTTCTTTTTCGTCAGCCAATCGAATTGCTCGGTTAAGGAGGCGTACTTCAATTTGACGAGCAATCAAACGAAAACTTTTCGGGCTTCGGATTTCGATCCGAAGGGGAGCGGTTACGTGATCGCCGTGGCCGTGGACAGCGCGACCGGCGCGCCGATCAGCCACAACTTCCTGACCGGCTCCGAATACATCAAGACGGCGACCGGGCATGGCGGCAGGTTGAGCGCGGCGCCGATCAACGCTCTCTTCGAGGGGACGCTGCGGGGAGTGGCCGCTGGAGCCGAGACCGCAACCATCAACTTCGACGGCAGCGCGAGTGGTTACAGCCGGATTCCGCAGGCTTTGACGATTGACAATCTGACGAGCCGCGCCGACGGCAACGACACCATCGTCGTGGCCAACCGGATCGGCGGGAACCTGGCGGCCAAAGCGGCTTCGTTCGGCGCTCTCTCTGGCGCGATTTATAACCGCGCGGGAGTGAAATTCCCTTTTTCCAGGAACGTAAATTCCTGCCAGATGCAGGCGTCGCTGTCCGAGTTGGTCCCGAACACTAATGTGGCCATTCCCGCCGGGCAGACCGCTGGGATGAATATCTCCAACGCTGGCGGCGACCTCGGGTTGCTCGGCGTGGCGCTCAACACCAACAATCGGAGCGCATCGTTCGCCGATGCGCGCAACTTCAACGCGGCGGCGCTTTCGGCGAAAAACAGTTTGGTGATTCCGACCAAAATTCCAGCCAGTTCGCCGGCTGCCGAGGCGAATTTGGAGATGGCGATGACGGCCAACCCGCCGCTCTCCGTGTTGCGGGACACGACCATCACCTACACGCTGACTTCGACCAACCGTGGGTTCGACTCGGCGTTCAATGTCGTCATCCGCGACACCGTGCCAGCGAACACACTCTTTGTCTCTGCCACGCCTAGCGCTGGCGGCAGTTGCAACACGCCGCCGGCTGACAGTCCGGGAACCGTGGTTTGCACTTTCCCAGGAACGACCGGGTTGTTGGTCACGCGGACAGTCACCTTGGTTGTTTATGTGTGGGAGACGGTTCCCTCCGGTACCGAGATCGTCAACACAGCCGAGACCTACTCTTCCACCACCGATCCGAATCCGTCGAATAACAGCCGGACGGTCCGTACCACCGTCACCTCCACGCCGGACGAACTGCTGATTGCGACCAATTCGCTGCCGCTTGGCAGGGTTGGTGTTCCATATTCCGCTGCGCTCAGGACCGTCAATGGTATAGAGCCATTGACCTGGTTCATCGTGGGTGGCTGGTTGCCCGACGGCCTGTATCTCAATGCGAACGGGACGCTCGCTGGCGCGCCAGCCCAAACCGGGGTATTCCCATTCAGAGTGCGGGTGATTGATGGAGATTTCCGCATTGTGGAGAAGGATCTGACGCTCCGCGTTTTGACGGCGCTCAGGTCAGCCAAAAGCGATTTTGACGGGGATGGCAAGACCGACCTGACCTTCTGGCGTGGGCACACCAGCGACTGGCGGATCATCCGCAGCGTGAACGGGTCGTTGCAAACGGCCTTCTGGGGCACGTCCAATGAACCATATGACGACATCCCGACTCCCGGCGATTACGACGGTGATGGCAAGACGGATGTCGCTATCTGGCGCTTGCTCGATAGCCATTGGTACATCATCAACAGTTCGGACAATTCGATCCGGATTGAGGAACTGGGGCAGGGCGGTGATACGCCCGTGCCGGGTGATTATGACGGCGACGGCAAAACTGACCTGGCGGTCTGGCGCGGGGCAACCAGCGTCTGGATCATCCGGCAAAGCTCCGATGGCGTGGTGAAGGAAGTGAGTTGGGGCGCGTCGTATGCTCCGTACAAGGACGTCCCGGTACAGGCCGATTATGACGGCGACGGCAAGACAGATGTCGCCGTGTGGCGCGGCAGTACCGGCGCCTGGTACATCATTCGCAGTTCGGATGGCGCAGTGCTGCAAACGGTTTGGGGCGCGAGCTACGCCCCGTACTTCGACGTCCCCGTGCCGGGCGATTACGATGGCGACGGCAGGGCCGATGTCGCAGTGTGGCGTGGCGCCACCAGCGATTGGTGGATCATCCGCAGTTCTGACGATACCATCTTAAACGTCCAGTGGGGGTCGAACCTGGTTGAATACCTCGACATCCCCACGCCCGGCGATTATGACGGCGACGGCAAGACAGACATCGCCGTCTGGCGTTCGGAGACGGGCGTCTGGTACGTCATCCGCAGCAGCGATGGCGGATACACAATCCGGGAGCACGGACAGCCCGGCGACACGCCGATCCCGCGTTTCTAATCGAACGGGTTCGATAAAACGCAATAAAGACGGCCTTGCGCCACAGGTCGAGCGACCTGTGGCGCAAGGCCGTTTTTGGGTTGTGATTCTCTTGCTGTGATTCCCTCGCCTTCAATGAGAAAACAAAATGAATTGATTTTCGCCTGATCAGGTGAGAAGATGCGCCCGGCAATTCGGCGAGCAGCCTCGACTCACTGATTCCCAGACTCAAAGTTTCTATCTCGTTCCTGTCCGGCGACCATCTCGCCCCGTCCTGGAGATGGATTGGCGTCGCTCCCTCATCATCACTATAAGAACGCCGGTGTCCGGATTAATCCGTCAACTCCGCTACGGTCGGCGTGGCCAGATTGAAGCCACCGGCTCACGCTACTGTTGCAAGGTTCTTTGAGACCCCCAAAAAGGAAGGTATCAGCGTGAATGGGAGCATCGTGGGAAATTACCAGCTCCTGGAAGAAGTCGGCGCAGGCGGCATGGGCATGGTCTACCGGGGCCTGGACCTGTTGGTCCAGCGCGAGGTGGCCATCAAGGTTTTGCGCCCTGACCTGCAAAATCATCCGGAGATCATCGGGCGATTCGTCGCCGAAGCGGTGACGCTGGCCAAACTTCATCATCCGCACATCGCCCTGCTCTACAACTTCTTCTGCCACGAAAAGCACTACTTCATGGTGCTCGAATATTTGCGGGGCGAGCGGCTCGACCAGCGGATCAGACGCTGTCAGTCGTTGACCTGCGATCACGCGATCGAACTCTTCGATCAGACGCTGGCGGCCATTGACTACGCCCATCAGCAGAACATCATCCACCGCGACATCAAATCCAACAACATCATGATCACCCCGACTGAAGGGGTTAAAGTTATGGACTTCGGGGTCGCTCGCGACCTGGACAAAGAGCGTATGACGCAACAGGGCGCGGTGATTGGGACGCTCGAATACATGTCGCCGGAACAGGTGCGCGGGCAAGAGCCTGATACGCGATCAGACATTTATTCACTTGGCATCTTGCTCTTCGAGATGGTGACGGGCCGGTTGCCTTTCGTCGGCGGCAGCCAATACGAATTGATGCAGGCGCAAATCAATACGCCGCTGCCGTCGGCGCGCCAGTTCGCGCCCCAGCTTCCAGAATTCGTCGAGCAGGCGATTCGGCGCGCGACCGCTAAAAGATTGGAGGATCGATTCGCCACCGTGCGCGATTTCCGCGCCGCGCTCTTGCTCGACAACTCTCCGCCGCGTCGAGACTCCGGTTCATACGCCGCGCCGGTTGAAACCGAATGGGCCACGCAGAAAACGGAAAAAGACCTCGGTCATTTGGTTGCGACCGAATATCTACGGACTGGCGATGAGCGGCGGCAGGTAGAGCCAGATGCAAAGCGTGGGCGAGAAACCAGAGTAATGCCCCGCACCGCGGAAGAAACGCCATCCAGTCAACCGGGGCAGCAGCAACGTGTGACCGGGGAGGCGCCGGTTCAACCGGTTGCCGAAGCGCCTCGCCAACATCCCACGCCCGCGCCTCGCTTCACCCGCGAATCCGAATCCCAGCGCCCGGTCCCCGCGCCGGTCGCCGAGACAACACCCGGATCGCCTGTTAAACCTGTTACCTCGCCTGAAGCGGCGCCGGCGGCAAGTGATTCGCTCCACACCGGGCAGAATCCACAGCAGGGAACGCCGGTAGATCCTTACGGAACGACGCATCTTCAAATTCCTCCTGAGTTCGGCGGGTCTGATAAATTGCGCCCGGCGAAAGTTGCCTCCGGAACAATTCGGCTTCAAGTTCCACAAGCCCCAATTGCGCCTAAGCCGCGATCCGCCAAGCCAGCGCTGATAGGGATCGCCATTGCTGCGCTGATCGTCGTTGGGATCGTTTTCTGGTATCTCCTCTCAAGCTCTGACCAGGTGCAGCCTGGCGGCGGCCCGGCGCCACAGCCGAAGCCAACGCCGGATATGATCCAAATCCCCGGCGGCAAATTCCGAATGGGACTCGCCGATGAACCGGCTGACCCGAATCTGGCGCAGCCAGAGTCGCGGGAGAGATACCTGGTATGGATGTACCAGCAATGGCCGGCGCACGAGGTTACGATCAATGCTTTCGCGATTGACCGCACTGAAGTGGCCAACGCCGAGTACGCGCAGTTTATTCAGGAGGCCAATCACGAGCCGCCGGCGGATTGGGCAGGGAAGACTCCGCCCACCGGGCAGGAGCAGTGGCCCGCGCGCAACGTCTCCTTCAACGACGCGCAGGCTTTCGCCGAGTGGCGTTCCAAACGCGATGGCGTCAGCTACCGTTTGCCCACCGAAGAGGAATGGGAGTACGCGGCGAAAGGCGCGACGAGCTACCGCTATCCCTGGGGCGACCAATGGCTCGGCGGACGCGCCAACGTCAATACCGAAACCCCCAGACCGGTTGGTTCCTACCCGCCGGGCGCTTCTGGTTTCGGCGCTCTGGACATGCTCGGCAATGTGGCCGAGTGGACTTCGTCGCGGGCAAAACTCTATCCGAACAACACAGCGCTGGAAGCGCTGGACGCCAGTCAGCGCGCCATGATCGTTGTGCGCGGCGGCTCATACGAAAGTTCGCCGGAAATGCCCCAGCCGGTCAGCGTCACCCAGCGTGGCTGGTATCCAGCCTCGCATAAGAGTTCTACCATCGGCTTCCGCCTCATTCGACCTGGCCCCTAAGCTTGAAGCTCGCCCGATGGACTTCACAACGCTTCGACGCCGAAGCGTTGCCATCATACCGAACCGGCGCTGTCAGCATCCCCATCGCCGGCCGCCTCCACATCGCCTTCAGATGAGCGGTGTGTTTTATGACAACGCCCCAACAATCAGGAGTTATTTGCTATGCAAAGGAATTTGTCCTCGTCCGGACTTTTGCGTAAGGCGTTGACCGTGGCCTTCGCTGCGCTGCTGGGACTAGGCTCCGCAGTCCCCATCATCGCGCAAGATACAGTCACAGGCGCATTCGAGGGGTTCGTCACCGACAGCAAGAACGGCGCCGCCATCGCGCGGGCCTCTGTCCAGATCATCAACCAATCCACCCAGGTGCCGGTCGCCAAGCGCACCGATGCGCAAGGGCGTTTCTATCAGGGGTTGTTGCAGCCCGGACTCTACGCGATCCGCGTCACCGCCGATGGTTATCAGGTTAAGGTGGTTGAGCAGCGCCTGCTCGCCACGAAAGAGAACGCCATACAGCCACTGCCGATCAAGCTCGATCCCGAAGAGGCGCCGCCCCCACCTCCGACCACTACGCCGACCGAACCTGGGCCAACGCCTACGGCGGAAGCTCCCAAGCCAACACCCACGCCACTTACTGTGGATCGCAGATGGTCGTTGCTCGGCGATGTCCAACAGATTGTCGCAGAGATCAGCGCCGCCAACGGGCGTCGTGGCGCTTACACCGAAGCCGAAGTCTCCGCCTTGCCGATAGGCGCGAGCACGCTCGTCCGCTCCTTCGATGAATTGTCGTTCAGGCTGCCGGGCATCGCGCTCCCGCCACATACTTTGGGCGGCACGTCCGGGCCGGGCGTCGGCTCCGGCGTCGGTTCCGCCGGGCAGTTTTCGGTCAACGGGCTTCGTTCACGCGCGAACAATTTCACGGTTGACGGTTCGGACAACAACGACGAGGACATCGGCGTGCGACGCCAGGGCTTCTTCTCGCTCGTCCCGCAGCCAATCGAATCCATCAAGGAATACCAGGTGATCACGGCGCTCGCGCCAGCGCAATTCGGTCGCAACTTCGGCGCGCAGGTCAACGCCGTCTCCAAATCGGGCGGCAGCCAGCCGCATGGGGCGCTTTACGGCTTCCTCAATACGAGCGACCTCAATGCGCGCGACTACTTCGACACGACCAACGGGAATGCGGTCAGACAGCTCTTCGCCGGTCGGAATCAGCCGGTGCTGCTCGATGGCCGGCCGCTGCTGGTGCGCAACGGGAGCGGCGGCAAAGATTCGTCCACGTTCGGCAAGGTGGGATTCAACATCGGCGGGCCGCTTTCTAAACCTGACAACGGTTCGGGCCGCAGCGCGTTTTACTTCCTGTCGGCTGAAGGCCAGCTCCTGAACGCGAGAAAGGAAGTGAGCTTTGCCGTGCCGACAGTCGAAGAGCGCGGTTTTGGCAGAACTGGCGCCACCGGAATCTTCAGGACGCCGCTTCCCGGACTCAATCCCCGATTCCCCAGAGGCTCCGACAACGCCTTCTTTCCCACCACTATTGGCGCTGACTCGATCTTCAGTCTCTTCCCCTTCGCCAACAACCCGGGCGGCGTCTACGGCCCGAACACTTTCACCCAGACGCTGCCGGCGAGTGCGCAGGGCAAGATCGTCTCCGGCAAAGTGGACGGCAACTTCAGACTCTTCGACCGGCAGCAATCGGTCGCCGCGCGCTACAACCTGACCGATGACTGGCGGACTCTGCCGGCCACAGGCAGCGCCATCTTCTCGTCCTTGCGCCCGCGCGTGCGGACGCAAAACTTCTCGGCCTTCCTCAACAGCGAATTGAGCGGAGCGCAGTCCGCTCGGCCAATGTTCAATCAATTGCGTTTCTCTTACGGGCGCACGCGGTTGGTCTTTGACGAAGAGCGCAACCTGGCGTTGGGCGGCGATGGCCTCTTCCGCATTCCGAGCCAGATGCTTCCCGATGAGCAGTTCCTGCTCAATGCGTTGGAGATCGGCAACTTCACTTTGCCGGATGATTTCGGCATCGCCAACAGCGGGCCAGTGTTATACCGATCTACGGGGCGCACGACCGAAGGTCGCCTCGGCCCAATCGGGCAAGTCAACATCGCCGGCTTCAGCCCGGTCGGAGTGGATGTCTTCAACTTCCCGCAGCGCCGGATCAACAACACCTGGCAGCTCGCCGACACGTTGACGTTGCGCGCGGGCGATCACAGCTTTGCGTTCGGGGCGGACATGCGACGCACTGAGCTGAGCAGTGATCTGCCGCGCAACGCGCGCCCGCTGATCACGTTTGCCGGCGCCCCGCGATTGCTCTTCGACTTCGATCCGGTGACTCGGAGAGCGGCCAATTTCCGCCTGGGCAACGAGTTCATTCCCGGAGTTGATCTGGCCGCCGCTTCCGCCGCCAGCGGGTTTCAACAAACGCTGGCCACCGGCCCGTCGGACATCGCGCTGCGTTACTACCAACTGAACTTCTTTGCCCAGGACGAGTGGCGGCTGCTTCCCAACTTCTCGCTCTCCGCCGGGCTGCGTTACGAATACAACACGCCGCCGCGCGAGCGGCGGCGGCGGATCGAAAACACGTTCAACAGCCCGGATTTGAACGCCGTCCCGGACCTGAGTCACTTCATCGCCGGACGCCGGAGGATATTTGAAACGGATCAGGACGATTTCGCGCCGCGCGTCGCCGTGGCTTATTCGCCGAACTTCTTCGGGCCTGACCGGACGACGGTGATTCGCGGCGGCTACGGACTGTATTACGACCAGATTCTGGGCGCGGTCGTGAGCCAATCACGTAACGTGTTCCCGACCTTCCTGACTGTCAACCTCGCCGGGGGAGGTTTCGGCCGTCAATTTGGCGAGTTTGTGCTGAGCAATCCAAACGACTTTGCGCGCCTGGGCACACTCAATAGTCTCGATAGAGGTAATCTCTCTCTGGCCGACGTGGTGAGGTTCCTCAATGCATTCGCCACTGGCAATCCGTCAGAAAGCGTCTTTGGCGCGACTTTGCCGACGCGGGGGCTGCGCAGCCCAATGGCGCATCAATACAGCCTCAGCGTCGAACAGCAACTCGGTTCCAACCTGGTCGCTTCCGCCGCCTACGTGGGAACTCTGGGGCGGAACCTCTTGCGGTTTACGACGCCCAATCTCGGCCCGAATGAATTCCTGTTGCCTTTGGCGATTGACGCCGATTCCTTCACGCCGGACATCTTCGGCTTCGCTTTGGCGCCCGGAAGCCGCGTGACGCCGGACGGCTTTATCGTCGGCGGGCGTCCGTTTACCGGCGTTGGCTCGGTCAACATCTTTGAAACGACGGCGCGGTCGCGCTACGACTCGCTCCAATTGCAACTGCGCGGGCGTTTCCGCACGTCGCTGCAATACCAGTTGGCCTACACTTTCTCGAAGGCGATTGACGAGGTCTCAGACGTCTTCGATCTGGCCGGCGCTTCAGCCTTGCCACAGCGGAGTTGTAAGCATGGCGAGGTCGGATGCAGCTACCGTAGCGAGCGCGGGCTGGCCAACTTCGACGCGCCACATCGCTTTTCCTACAACTTCATCTACAGCTTCCCGGACTTCCGCAATTCCGATCTGGCCTCCCGGCTCCTGCTCGGTGGTTGGGGATTGGCCGGGACGGGAGAGTTCCAGTCGGGCCAGCCTTTTACCGTCAACAGCATTTACGATGTGAATCTCGACGGCAATCTGACGGACCGGCTGAACGGCTTGAGCGCCTCGAGCCTCATTCGCTCCTCTGGCAGCCGCCGTCAGCGGTTGCTGCGGACGACCGATGACCTCGGACGACTGGCTTCGCTACTCGCTCCGGTGGGAAGCAATGGTGACCAGGGGCGCAATACTTTCCGCTCGGGCAATTACCTGCTGCTCAATCTGGCGTTGATGAAACACTTCATCTTCACCGACGACCAGCAACTGGTCTTCCGCGCGGAGTTCTTCAACTTCATCGACCGCGAGAATTTCGGCGTCCCCGTGCGGTGGCTCGAAGCGCCCAGCTTCGGCGCGGCGACCGACACGGTCACCCCGGGACGGCGCATCCAGTTCGCGTTGAAGTATCTGTTCTAAAGCGAGGAGCCGAATTGGCCATTGCCAATTGATCGTTGCCAATCGTTTCGCAGGAAATTTGATTCTCTCTCCTGCAAAACAATGTCCGATGGTCAATTCGCAATGGCCAATGGCTTATTGAGGCATAACCATGAAGACGACCGCTTACTCCATCACAACCTTTTTGCTCATCGCGCTCATCTGTCCGGCGGCGCGCGCGCAGGAAGACGCGGTGCGGACCAAGTTGAAGCCAAAGGTTGAGGAATCTCCTCGCCCTCCCAAATCCACTTCGCCGCCCAAGTCGAAAAATCTGTCTCCCAGGCCCGCGGAGACCGGGTCGCTCGTCGTGGCGTCTGCCGCCGGAGCGATGCTCACTCTTGATCTGATCGACGGCGATGATACGCGCGAAGGCAAAATCCCGGCTGGCTCAAGTCTCCATCAATTCTCAGACCTCAGGCCAGGGCGGTACCGCATCCGCGCCGAGATGGAAGGGCACGCGCCAGGGGAGAACCAAGTCGTGATTGTGGCCAGGAAAAACTCCAACATTACGCTCAACCTCCGGCCCATCACTTACCCGGTCACGATCAGCGCCAACGTTAGCGAGGGCGAGGTCAGGTACCGCTGGGCCAAAGCCCCGAACGAGGTTCCGCTGGTCGCGCAATTCAAAAATGGCCGCGCCACGCTCCCCAGTCTGCGCGCGGGAGAATACGAAGTGGACATCCGGCCCAGAGAGGCCAGCTATGAGACTCTGCTTGCCACTATCGAGGTCGGCAACGGTAAGATCGAGTTCCCGGTGGAGTTGAAACGCCGGCTCAGTGAAGAGACTTTTTCGGAGATATGGAGACGGATTGATGGTTGGGAAGCGCCTGCGAGTTGGAGCGTCAATGCGGGCAAACTGCTGATCAAAGGCGTTGGAGTCGCGCTGCCGCGTGATGAGAATTACCGGCGTTACGCCGACTTCGACTTGGTGAGCGATGTCAGGATGGTGAATGGGGTGGCTGCTTCATTCGCGCTGCGCGCTCAGGATCAACGCAATTATTACCTCATTCAACTGACGGGCGCACAGTCGGACGAGCCTTACGTGCTGCGCGGCTTCGTCGTCAGGAACGGAGAGCGACGGCCAATGCAGCCATCCATCTCCATCGAGGCGTTCGCCAAAAGTCTCACCGGCAGTTTTTTCACCGTCGCTGTCAAAGTCGTCGCCAACCGGATCAGCGTCTCAATCAACGACAGCCAAACAGGCGACGAACAATCGCTCGGCATCCTGACCGACCGCGATCGGAATTTCACGGTCGGCGGGGTTGGCCTCGCCGCGCAAAATCAGGAGCAGAACGAGGTCGGACGCTTCATCGTCAAGCCTGCCGCTGCCGCAAGCCGCTGAGACAGTGGGGTGGCGCTGGATTGAAGATCGAGGAAAGCAGAAAAGTCTCTGGCAGAAAAATAAGGCCCAAGCGGTTTGGTCAATATTTTTCTGCCAGAGATTTTTTTGCTTGATACAAGCCTTCTCTGTTTTTATCTGCGCGCCTGTCTGATCGGCTCGGCTGAAGTCAGGGATAGCTCACACAGCGCATCGGCGAACTTGACTAGCGCTGGCGGGTCATTTGGGTTGTTTCGATTGTCATCCGAGTTGTCGAAATAGGCCGTGATTTCGATGCGCGCGCCTTTGGGCAGCACAACCGGTTTTTTGAAGAAGTAAGCCGGCTGCCAATCGAAGCGATAATCCTTCGCCCAGACCAACACTTCGACCGTGCCGTCGGGACGGTACGCGGTCGCTTCGATTGATTTGACGAAAGGAAAGAGCAGCGGGCGGATCGCCACAACTTCAATCGGTTCTGTAATCGTGTAGGAAGTGTTGATCCGATGGTTTTCAGCGTTCGGCGGAATGACGGTCGCGGTCGCGTTGATCGTGACGTTACGGACGGATTTGCCGACCGGCCCTTTGGCGAAATAGAGACCGAGGCGGCTGCGGTCAGTTGCCGCTTCGCCGTTCTTGCGATAGCGAATCTTCACGACGACGCGCGAGCCTGCGGGCAGCTTGCTGGCGATGCCGTTTGGCAAACGATTGACCGATTGGCCCGGAACCCATTGGCCGATGTATTCGAGATTCGACGAGCAATGATTGTTGATGCGCCTGGCGGTTTTGACCACTCTTGATCGTGGCGTCCGTTCGATGGCGAACCAGGCGCTGTGGACTACCGCGCCATTGCCGGGTTGAAAATCAATCGCGTTGACGAAGCGGTTCGCCTTCAATCCCGTCGGCAGCGTGAAGCAGCGGGTCTCATCGTCGCCTTCCGCCGCGACTTTCGTCTCCTCGTCAGGCTGCAAGATCAAATCAGGCTGCCCCAGTTCCCACTCCTTGCCGTTGATCAGCTTATCAACCGCTTCTTTCGGATAATCTTTCGCGTCGCCGCGCGGCGCGCCGCCTTCGATCCATGAGACCAGCAATTCAACGTCGCGCTGCGGCAGCAGGTAATCGTGCTGGAAACCGCCGTAACCCTTCACCACTTGAAATGGCGCCATCCGTTTTTCCAGGACTTCTTCTTTGATCGCCTTCGCCCACGGACGGGCTTCTTCGTAAGTTGTGAGTGAAATATCCGATTTGATTTTGCCCGGAGCGTGACAAGCGAGACAGTTGCGTTCGAGGATGCGAATGATCTCTTTGTTGAACATCACCTTCGTGGTGATCGGTTCGTGCGCGCCGCCGGCGCGGGGAAAGAACAGAGCGCCGATGCTGCCGCAAAAGAGCGCGGCGATGAACAAGGCCAGGCGGTGTCGCCTGAGAGCAGTTGATTGATGGCGCATAAAAGCAGATGGACGCATAGCTTCAGTATTCGACCTGGCTCTCGAACAGGTACGAGACGATCGGGAAGACCAAACCGATAATGACCAGGATGACGAGAACCCAGATCACGATGGTCACGAACTTTTTGTTTCTCATTTCAGACATAAGCTTGCAACCAGAGTAGACGATTATTTGCCGCTGTTACCCGTCGCGGCTGCTGGCTTCGGCCCCGCTCCGGTTTCCTGGTAATAACTCAGCCAGCCGATCATCATCTCTTCCCAGGTCTGGTCGCCCCAGCGGACTTCCTTCGACGGGTCGGGGTTGTATTTGTTCGCCGATGAGTTGTCGAAGTGCGCGGTGCATTCGATCTTCGTGCCTTTCGGGAGCGCGACCGGCTCCTTCGGCACGTAGTAAGTCTGCCAGTTGAAGTCGTAACGCGGCACGTTCAGCAGTACCTTCGTTGTGCCGTCAGGGAAATGCGCTTTGATTTCGAAATCCTTGCCGCGCAGGTGCATATGCGGCATCAGGCTGGTCAGTCGCACATCCTCTTTGAACGTGTGGAACGATTTCACTTCGTGGCTCGACTCGCCCGCCGGAATCTTGAAGCCAGTGTTGAGCACGGGGCGGGTCTGGATGTGATGCTTCAGCGGTTCTTTCGCATATTTCAATCCGATGGTCGTTACGTCGGTCGTCGCCTTGCCGTTGGGCGTGTAATGCATCTGGAACATCAGCTTCGCGCCCGCCGGAATCTTCTTGCCCATTCCGGGCAGGAAGCGGGTTGGCTGTTCGCCGGGAGCTACGCCTGCCAGCAGGTTGCCACCCGTGTTGGCGCTCGCGCCGCTGTTCGGGTCTTGCACGAAGACGATCACGTGGTGGACAGCCGAACGTCCTGTGCTGCGGATTTCAGCCGCGGTGACCCAGCGGTCTTCTTTGAAATTCGTCGGCACGGCGAAGTACTGGTACTTGATCACGCCCTCGGCGGGGACTGGCTGTTCGGGAATCGAGAAGGTCTCGTCCGGCGTTCCGATTGCCCAGCCTTCGGTGAATTTCGGAGCCGGAGGCAATTCTTTCGGATTGCCCTCTTTCGCGCCGCCATCAACCCAGGCGATGATCGTGTCAATCTGTTGCTGGGTGAGACGACGGTCGTTGAGCCACTGGCCGTGCGCGGGATCGGCGTGCCAGGGCGGCATCTCCTTGCTCACGACTTTTTCGCGGATTGACTTCGCCCACGGGCGCGCGTCTTTGTAACTCATCACCGAAAAAGGCGCGACCTCGCCCGCGCGGTGGCACTCGGCGCAGTTTTTGAAGAAGATCGGCGCGACGTCTTTGGTGAACGTGACGTCCTTTGCCGCGCTGTTAGCGTTGATCGCCGGTAGGGTAAAAAGACAGATTGCCGCAACGAAGACAGCGGCTGCGGAAATCATCATCGTTTTTTTCATTTTCATCACCTCGCGTGTGGGTTGAATTATCGAAATTACGGTACTTGGGCCGCTATGATCGCTCACTCAGCGATGCCCAGTTCTTTCCTTAGCTCCTCGATTGAGGTTGTTCCTCGTTCTTTCGAGCGTTCGTCCAGAAACGCCATAAATTCTTCGCTGTTCTTGAGCCTCTCTGCTTCAAGCTCGAAGTCGTCAAGTTCCGCCAGCAAAAACTGCCTGCCCTGCTCCGTCCTGATAATGACGTTTTCCTGATCAGCCAGTATGACCAGTTCATGCAAGGTTGGCGCGTCAGATGTCAATTCGATCGTCTTCATAATTGATCAGGTTGGTAGGAGGCGAGTCACCCTCCTCGCTCCATCCAGTTCCAACCGCAGTGGGAATTCGATCAGCAGATTGCGTCCGGCGAGCGCCTCTCGATTTGTATTGATCAGGCAAAGCGGAGTCTGACGCCAGTCAAGCACACACAGCGCCTGAAACTCCCGAGCCGTGACCACCCCGTCTTCGCTCCTGACGCCGATCAGCAAAGGCAATACGTGAAAGCGATACGCTTGCCCTAAATGCGAGCGGAAGTGCGCCAGGTCAATTGGTTGGTAGTCAACGATCTGCTGCGACAGCATCTGATCGTAATCTACGAGCAAGTTCGGGGAGCCGCTGTCAAAATCCGCGGTGATTTCTATCCCCGCCGCTGGCAAATGCTCCACCATCGCGCTTGGAGCAGCAACGGTCAAGCGAATGGTCGGATAGAAATCATCCCTCGCTAACGCTGACCATCCTGATTCTTCAATCAGCGGCTCGCGCACAAACACAAACGGTACAAGCCTACGCTGCCGACCTATCTGCATCAGTTTCTCGCGCGAGGGGTAATTTCTCAGTGTGGGGGATGACTCAATCACTTGTCCCCCACAGACCAGCATCCACTCGGCATTTCGTTTCTCAAGCTCCGCATCAATCCACGCCCCAAGAGTTTGGTAGGCGCGCAACGCAATAGCGTCCCGCTCCTCGCGAGTCATTGCCAGATAATCATCGAAAGGCAGCTTGAAGAAGTCGGCGGCGACCTCGGGTGGTTGCTCAGCGACTTGTTTGCGCGCCGCCAACCGCTCTTCGACTACAGCCAGCTCGCGCGGGCCTAAGTGATCCAGCACCCGTAGCACTTGATTTAGATTGGCTTCCAACTCAGACATCACGATTACTTTCCTTCGCTTTGAACCGCAGCCTTACCGACTCTCTTCGCGCGAATCTTTTGCGTAGCCAATTCTACCAGCAATTCGCTCACTTCGCCTTTCTCGTTCCGGCTGAAAATGAGTTGCGCGCCGGCCAGGCTGAGCGTGAAGCGGTTCTCGGCGTCGGGATACATCTCGTTCTTCCCGAAGTTCGGCGCGACTAGGAAGAGCTTGTCGCCTTCGCGCACGATTGTGAAGTTCATTCCCGGACCGACCTGATACTCGCCCACGTAAGCGTTGAGAAGTTTCGGGTCGAGCTTGGCAATCGTGCGGATGATGTCGGCGTAGCCAACGAGCATTTCGTCGTAGGTCGGCTCGCCGAAGCGCACGGTCTTGGTCGGGTCGGGATTGAGCTTGTTCTTCGCCGAGTTGTCGAAGCGCGCCGTGACCACGAAGCGCGAGCCTTTTGGGACGAGCACTGGCTGCTTGAGCGCGTAGAGCGTCTGCCAATTGAAGTTGTATTTATCCACTTGCAGCAAGGTCTCGCGGCGGCCATCGGGATAGACGACCTCGTACTTCATCGCCTTGCCGCGCACGTGCATGTGCGGGAAGTAGTTGACGAGCTGAATGTCGCGCTGCACGTTGTAGCAGGCCGTGGCTTCGTGATTTTCAGCGCCGGGCGGAATGGCGAAGAGCGAATTGACGACCGTCAGCGTCTCGACCGCCTTCTCGACCGGCTGTTTGGCGAAGCCGAGCGCGACGCTCGTTCGATCCTTTTCCGGTTTGCCGGTCGTCTTCGAGTAATGCATTTGCAGGATCAGGTTCGACCCTGCCGGGATTCGTTTGGCCACGCCCGGTTGGTAGACATCGGGATTTTTGCCGGGAGCGTAGGCCGTGAGGATGACCGAGCCTGCGCCAGCGGAAGCCGATCTGGGGCCGTTGTTCGATTGCGCGCAGGCGTCGTTGACTACCGGCGCGTCCATCTTGATGCGCCAGACCGTGCCTTCTTTGAAGAAGAGCGATTCGGGGCCGGGCGCGCGCTCGAAGACCGACGGCCCGTTGCGCAGGTCGAATTCGCGGCCACTGCGTCTGGCCAGAGCTTTCGCCGCTTCGATCATCTGCGGCGTTTCGATGAAGACCACGGCGTGATGCACGACCCGTTTATTGCCGGGGCGGAACTCGGCGGCTTGAATCCATTTGTCTTCGGCGAAGTTGGTCGGCACGCGGAAGTAGATGTAATCGTCCGCCCCGCGCGCATCCAGCGTGAACTCTTCAGGCATCGGGAGCACGACGTCTGGCTTCCCGACCTGCCATTCGCCAGAGAAGTTGGGCGCGGGCGGCAGGTCTCGCCGGTTGCCTTCCGACGCTCCCTGGTCAACCCACGCGACAATCGTTTCGATCTCACTTTGTTTAAGGCGCACGTCATTTGAGAACTCGCCGAAATGCGGGTCAGCGCCCCACGGCGGCATCTCGCGGTTCAGAACCTTTTCGCGGATGGATTTCGCCCACGGGCGCGCGTCTTTGTAGGTCAGCACGGAGAATGGAGCGATGTCGTCGGGGCGATGACATTGCGCGCAGTTCTTGAAGAAGATCGGCGCGACGTCTTTAGTGAAGGTGACTCTGGCGGCGGCTTTGTTATTGCCGCTTGCATCGCTCTGCCTGATGAAGAGACAAATTACACAAACTGCCAGCAGGATCGAGATGAACAGAGATCTGCGGATCATAGTCTTTAACTTTTGCGAGTGTTAGTTTTTGTCAGTGCGTTTGCCGTTACGTTTGCCGTTTTCGCTTTCGCTGATGTAGCGTTCGAGGACGCCGATGAAGATGTCGAGTCGTTCGTTGGTTTCGTCGTGACGGGCATGGGATTCGGCTATTTTTGCCCGGAACTCGGCCATCTCAACCTCCGCTTTCTTCTGAGCTTCCGCCAACTCTCTCTGAGCTTTTGCCAGTTCACCCATTCTCTCGTGAAGGTTGTTGACCAGATTGACCCCGGCTACGATGGCTTGTTCGAGTTCGCTGATACGTTTTTCCGATTGAGTGTGGGATTCGAACAATTTTTGAATCTGCGTCTCTATCCTCGCGTGGCGTACTTCGGACAGATCGGACAGCTTCTGGATCTCCGCCTCCATCCTGGCGTGACGCGCTTCAGACAGATCGGACAGCTTCTGGATCTCCGCCTCCCTCTTCAACTGCTGATCAGCGACAAGCTGCATCACTTTCTCGAATTCTTCGACTGTCATGGTCATTTGCCTCACGTTCCGAAAAGTAAAAGCGGGTAGAGCATAAACCCTACCCGCCGAGACCGCCAACGATGAACGGCTACTTCTCGCTCGAACCGCCGCTGTTGCTCGCGGTCGCGTTCTTCAGGCTCTTGCCATCCACCGTGTAATCAATCCAGCCGATCATCATGTCGTCATAAGTCGGCTCGCCGAAGCGCACTGCCTGAGTCGGGTCGGGGTTGTATTTGTTCTTAGACGAGTTGTCGAAGTGGGCGGTGACTACGAATTTCGTGCCTTTCGGGATGGCGAGCGGCTTTTTGTAGTAATAGACCGTCTGCCACGAGAAGCTGTAGTTGGGCACATCGAGCAGGACTTCCGAACGCCCGTCGGGATAATACGCCTTGATCTCCATCGCCTTGCCGCGCAGATGCATATGCGGCATGGCGTTGATCAGGTGGATGTCATCTTTGGTCGTCCAGCAGGCGGTGACGCGGTGGTTTTCAGCGCCCGGCGGAATCTTGAAGAAGTTGTTCGAGATCGGGCGCGTGATGATCTGCTTCTCCGACGGCCCCTTGGCGAAGATCAGGCCGATCATCGAGCGGTCCTTCTGCACGCTGCCGGCGACCTTTGAGTAATGCATCTGGAAGATGACCTTCGAGCCAGCGGTGACTTTCTTGACCGCGCCCGGCTCGAAGATGCCGGGATTCATACCCGGAGCAAAGCCGGCCAGCAACATGCCCATTTCCGTGCTGTCGCCATCGCTTGAGCCATCACGCCGCTGGCTGCCGCCGCCGCTCGGCAGCGAGCAGCCATCGTCATAGACCGGCGTGTCCGGCTTCATCCTCATCAGGAAGCCGTCGCGTTGGAAGATGGATTCTTTCTCCATCGTCTCGCGGTATTTCTCGATCTCTTCTTTGGAAAACTTGCGATTCGCCTGAGCGCCTTTTTGCGGAGGCTGAACGAAGGCGATGATGTGGTGGACGATCTTGCGATTGTCAGGCCGCGCCTCGGCCATCTGCACGTACTTGTCTTCGGTGAAGCCCGGGTCAACCTCGAAGTACTGGTACTCGTCCGGCCCGCTCGCCGCCAGCGTGAACTCCTCCGGCAAGGAGATGACCATGTCGGGCTTGCCGATAATCCAGCCCTCAGCATACTTGGGCGCAGGCGGCATATCTTTCGGGTTTCCCTCCTTCGCGCCGCCCTCGACCCAGGCGGTGATGGTGTCAATATCTTTCTGCGTCAGGCGGCGGTCGTTGGAGAACTGCTGGTAATGCGGGTCGGCGTGCCAGGGCGGCATCTCGCGGCTGGCGACCTTCTCGCGGATTGATTTGGCCCACGGGCGGACTTCTTTGTAGCTCAGCGCCGAGAACGGCGCCGCCTCGCCCGCGTGGTGGCATTCAGCGCAGTTCTTGAAAAAGATCGGCGCGACATCCCTGGTGAAGGTGACGTCCTTCGGCGCCGGTTTGTTATTGACGGCCTGACCTGACGGCAGAACGAGCCAGGCGACTGCCGCCAGACAAGTCAAAGCGAAGGCTATTATTCTTGTGGTTTTCTTCATGCAAGCTCTCCTTCATTCACAGGCATTCACAGGTTGTTATAGTCAGGCTGATGCTGGCGCCTGGCTCTTTGTCTTCATCAGATTCTTTTCGCATTCGGCGAAAACAAAGTTTATCAGACCGAGGACCTTCCCCGGATCACTGATTCCATAAAGCACAGGCTGCTGGGTCAGTGTTTTTCCTTCCAGCTTCCCGAATTCCCAGGCCAGCCCATTGGAGACGATGCCGTAAATCGGCAGGTCATCGTTGGCGTTGATTTTCTGGCAGGTCAGCATTCCGATCAGACACTGGCCCCAGCCTCTGTCGAAATCTTCTTTCTTGGCTTCGACGATGGCGAGCATGGGAGTCACCAGGAATCGGTCCGTGATGCCCACTGGCTTCGCCGCGATCAGATAATCCGGCTCGCCGATCAACTCATTGTTGTAACTGATGGTTCGATGGGACCAGAGCTTCAGTTTCCGGTGTCCCTTCCACGCCTGCTGCAACAAGGGAAAAATCAGGCTTTCCGCGAGGAAGGTTTCATTATCCTCCCGCGACCGCTCCTCGAGCGCAAACCGGATGTTCTCCTGCAAGAAATCGGGCAGCTTGGCTTCTACCTCCGGCAGAAAACTATCCTGCTCCACTTCCAGCGGGTATTTGCTGATGACTTGACCAATGGTTTGAAAATTGCTGAATGGCATTTCATCACCTCCTAATTGCCGCTCCCGCGCGCGGTCGCATCTTTGACCTTTTTCGCGCGAATCGTGCGCCCGCCCATCTCAATGACGGCCTCAATCACTTCGCCCTTGTCGTTCCTGGTGAAAGTGACGAAGCCTTCGGTCTCGCGCACGAAGAACTTGTTTTCGGCTTCGGGCAGCAACTCAATTCTAGGCTGATCCTTCATTTCTGCGAAGAGCTGATTGCCGCTCCTGACGATATTCACGTTGATAAATCCCGCGTTGTATTGGCCGACGAAAGCTTCGAGCGCCTTCGCGTCCAGACCCGCCACTGGCTTACGTTCGGCGATGTAGTCAATGTAGCCGATCAGCATCTCGTCGTAGGTCGGGTCGCCGAAGCGCACAGTCTGTTTCGGGTCAGGATTGAATTTGTTCTTCGCCGAATTGTCGAAAGAGCTTGTGACCTGAATCTTCGTGCCCTTCGGAATGAACTTCGGTTTGGCGAGGTTGTAGTTGGTTTGCCAGTCGAAGCGGTAGGTCGGCACGTTGAGCAGAATCTCCGATTTGCCGTCGGGATAAAACGCCTTGAACTCCATCGCCGCGCCGCGATAGTGCATATGCGGCATCAGCGAGTAGACGTTGATGTCTTCTTTCGGCGTCCAGCAGGCGGTCGCCTGATGCCGCTCTGCGCCCGGCGGAATCTTGAAGAAGATGTTCGACACGCCGCGTTTGAACATCAGCTTCTTCGGCGGCTCTTTGGCGAAGACGAAGCCGACCATCGAACGATCCTTCTGCGCGCTGCCAGCGACTTTCGAGTAATGGATTTGCAGCATCAACGTCGCCCCGGCGGGAATCTTCTTGGCCACGCCCGGCTCGAAGATGTCCGGGTTGTGGCCCGGCGCGTAGCCGGTCAGGAATTCGCCGCTGTCGCCGTCGTCCTTCATCTTGCCGTTGCAGCCGTCGTCGTTGACTGGCTGGTCAGGTTTCATGCGCGAGAGGTATCCGTCGCGGTAAAACGGCGAGTTCTTCATCTCCTTCTCGAAGAACTTCTCGACCTCTTCGCGGCTCATCTTGCCGAAATCAACCCCACCGGGCGGGATGACGAAGGCCAGGATGTGATGCACGACTTTGCGATTGCCAGGACGCGCTTCAGCCATCGTCACATACTTGTCTTCAGTGAAACCGGTCGAGATGGTGAAGTACTGATATTCATCCGGACCTTCGGCTGCGACTGTGTACTCTTCCTTCATCGGCAGAACCAGGTCCGGCTGGCCGATTGACCAGCCTTCGGCGAATTTCGGAGTTGGAGGCAGATCTTTCGGATTACCTTCCGTCGCGCCGCCATCAACCCAGGCAGTGATCGTATCAATCTCAGTTTGCGAGAGCCGGCGGTCGTTTTTGAATTGGCCGACGTGCGGATCGGCGTGCCACGGTGGCATCTCTTTGTTCACGACCTTTTCGCGGATTGACTTGGCCCACGGACGGACTTCTTTGTAGCTCATCACCGAGAACGGCGCGGCTTCGCCTGCGCGGTGACATTCGGCGCAGTTCCTGAAGAAAATCGGCGCGATGTCTTTGGTGAAGGTGACGGCTTTGCCTTTGTTTCTGGTGTTGGCGTTGATTGTGGGGAGCGCGAAAAGCGCAATCGCCGTGAGGCAGATGATGAAGATGATTGCAGAGCCTGATCGGTTCATAATCCTCCTTGCTCTTCTTGATTCAGTATGGTGTTTTTCACTTGAACTCATTGAGCCAGCGCATTTGGTTCTTCAGTTCCTCATCGGTCAGGGAATTGAGCAGGCGCAGCAGCCGCTTGCGCAGCACGCTGATCGTTTCCTCGGTTGAAAGGACGATTCCCCAATGCTCCTTGCTCTCGGCCTGATACTTGTCGTGGCGGACGGCAAAATCTTTGTGATTGAAGGTCACGATGGCTCTTTGTTCGGCGGCGGCGAAGGCCAGTTGCTCATCGTCATCAGCTTCCACCATTCCCATCTCCAGAGTGGAAGTCACGTCGAAGCCATGCTGTCGCAATTGGACGGCCAGGCGCGGAGAGAGATGTTCATTCAGATGAAGCTTAGGCGGCGGCATGCTCAATCTGTTCCTGTTGCCATTGTTCGTAACTGTTTTGCGCGCGCACTTCGTCAATCTCCCGCCGGTGGTCGTGATAGTAGGCCAGCGCGCTGAAAACCTGCGCCGGAGTCAGGTAATCCCACTCGGCCAAAATGTCTTCGACCGACATCCCGACTTTGTAGTAGTACCCAACGAGATGCCACACCGCTATCCGTGTGCCTTCAATGATCGCCTGACCGCCGCAGAGGCCTTCAATTTTGACGATGTGCGGATAGGGCGTGCGATGTGCGACTCTCTTTTGCCGCGCCTCCTCTAACACCGCACGCGCGGGCAGCCCTTCACCGCGTTCAAATTCATCCATCCCTTGCCGGATGGCTTCAACTTCTTTAGCTCGGGCGCGGCGTTCGATTTCGGCGCGGAGCAGGGCGACGAGCGATTCCGACGTGAGCAAACCGAGGGCTTCGGCCTCTCGCGCTAAGCCGTCAGGCAAATTGATTGTAATTTCCAATGCAGACATCTTCGCGTCCTCCTCTCTGCCGGTTTTATAGCACAGCGTCGGTTATCGAGCTACAGCGCCAGTACGAGTTCTCAAAGGCAAAATGCGGATCGGGAATCGAACGACGACTCCGCAATCCACATTCTGCAATCCGCGAGCAATTACTGGCCGTTTCCGGCTGTCACCGCTTCTTTGACCTTCTTCGCGCGGGTCGTCCGCCCACCTTCGATCACAGCCTCGACCACCTCGCCCTTCTCGTTCTTGACGATCACGAGGTCGGTGTCGCTGTTCGCCAGGAAGAACCGGGTCTCCGAAGTCGGCGTGAAGACCAGCTTGGGTTGCATCGGAATCTGGACGACCAGATTGTTGCCGTCGCGCGTCACGTTAGCGAAGACGTTCGGCGCCACCTCATACTTGCCCGTGTAGCTGTCCAGAACCTTCGGGTCGAGCTTGGCCACAGGCGGCATCTCCGAGACGAAGTCGAGAAAGCCCATCATCATCTCGTCGTAGGTCGGTTCGCCGTGGCGCACTTCCTTGGCCGGGTCGGGGTTGAATTTGTTCTTCGCCGAGTTATCGAAGTAGCCCGTGACCATGATCCGGCTGCCTTTCGGCAACCGCTTCGGCTCTTTCAGCACGTAGTTGGTCTGCCAGGCGAAGTCGTAATTCGGCACGTTGATCAGCACTTCGGATTTACCGTCCGGGTAAAAGACCTTGTACTCCATCGCCTTGCCGCGCAGGTGCATGTGCGGTTCCAGGGCGTAGATCGTCGTGTCGCGCTTGAGCATGCGACAGGCCGTGACGCGGTGGCTTTCGGCCCCGGCGGGAATCTTGAAGAAGATGTTGGCGATCGAGTTGGTCGTCACCAGCCGCTGTGGCGGCTCCTTGGCGAAGACCAGTCCGATCATCGAACGGTCTTTCTCGACCTGGGTATTGCTGAGCGTCTGATTTGAATAATGAATCTGGAAGCGGATGGTCGCGCCCGCCGGAATCTTGCGCGCAGTGCCGGGCGCGTAAATGTCTGCGTTGCGCCCGGGCGCATAGCCTACTAACAGGTTGTCGCCGCCGCCCCGCCGCGCGTTCGGGCCGCAGCCGTCATCCTCGACCGGCTGGTCCTGCTTCATCCGCATCAGGTAACCGTCGCGGTAGAAAGGCGAATTCTTGAGCTGCGCCTCCATCGCTTTGTACCGTTCTTCGGCGGTCATCTTGCCCATGTTGGGCGCGCCGGGCGGGACGATGAAGGCGATGATGTGGTGGACGATCTTGCGATTGCCGGGCCGCGCCTCGGCCATCGCCACGTATTTGTCTTCGGTGAAGTTGGTCGGCACGTCGAAGTATTGATACTCGTCCGCGCCTGGCTTGTAAGTGTATTCTTCGGGAATCTGGATGATCACGTCGGGCGCGTTGATGTTCCAGCCGTCAGCGAATTTCGGGGCCGGAGGCAAATCCTTCGCGTTTCCTTCCGCCATTCCACCGTCAACCCAGGCCAGGATCGTGTCAATCTCTGCTTGAGTCAGGGTGCGGTTGTTGCTGAATTCGCCGAAGTGCGGATCAGCGTGCCAGGGCGGCATGGTTTTGTTGGCGACTTTCTCGCGGATTGACTTCGCCCAGGGCCGCACGTCTTTGTAACTCAGAATCGAAAACGGCGCGCCTTCACCGGGGCGATGGCATTCGGCGCAGTTTTTGAAAAAGATCGGCGCGACGTCTTTGGTGAATGTGACGTTCTTCGCCGCTTTCTTGTTGGGATTGTTGTTTGCGCTGCCGGCGGCGATAAACGTCAGGCCAGCGGCGAGGCAGAATGTGATGGCTATGGTCAGGGAGAAACTTCTTCTGATCTTCATCGAATCGCTCCTTTTAATTCGCTCCTTCTCTTGCCGGAGGTGGTTTTAACAAATGGTCTCAACCGCTAAATTTTGATGGACGAGCCGGAATTTACGGTCTACAACCGGTGGTGTCAAGGTCAATTTGTTCATACTTTTCAAGCATTTGTGGCAAATCTGACCAGTCGGTCAACGTAATTGGTTGACCGGTCGGACAATATCCGATTTTTACTGAATGAATGCTCAGTCATTTTTTTGTTCGCCCGCGAGCCGTGCACAAACCTGACGCGGGTTTGCAGACTCGCTGGGGATTACGAAAGGGGGCTTGGAACCGGACGCAGTTTTTGCGATGAATCGCCAGCGGGTGTCAGACGCCACGCGCCTTGTCACTCATCAGCGCATTGATTACACTGCGTCCGCGAAGTACCCGTCGTTGCAATTCAAATCATCACAACCAGAGGTGAATTTATGGCTCGCAAGACGCTCATCACCGTATTGTTGCTCATCGTCGCGCTGGGACTTTTCGTCTACTTCACCGCCACGGGCCGCTCGCTGCTCGGTCGCGTGTGGGGCGAGAGTCAGAGCGCCGCCGACATTGCCGTGACGAATCAAGTCAAATCAGCTTTCTCGCTGTCGAAGCGGTTGTCCGCTTACGAAATCAACGTCGGAGCGAAAGATGGCGCCGTCACGCTGACCGGACAGGTGCCAGCCGAGGTTGACAAACAACTGGCTGGAAGCGTCGTGAAAGATATTCCCGATGTCAAAAGTGTAGACAACCAGCTTCAGGTCAACCCCGGCATCAAGCCTTCGGAAACCAGCCTGCGCGAAGGAATGCGCGTCACCGACCTGGAGATCCGGGCCGATCTGAACGAAAAGCTGGCGCTGAGCCAGGCCTTGCAGGGCCAGAGCATCCAGGCGACCGTTCAGGATCGCACCGTGACGCTCACGGGGCGCGTCGAAACCCCTGCGCAAAAGACCGGGGCTGAGCAGTTGGCGAACAGCGTCGCCAATGTCGTCGGCGTCGTGAACAATCTCGAAGTCAGCAATCCAGCCGCCGCGCAGAATGAGACTCCGGGAGTTCCCGAAGTGACCTCCAAGAACAAAGATCTGACCAACCGCGTCCTGTTTGCGCTCTTCAATGAGCGTGAAAATTTCGCCGATGTCGGCGCAATCAAGGTGGCTGGCCGCGAAGGGAGTGTCACTTTGACAGGATCAGTAGCTTCCCGCGCCGAGAAGGCGCTGGCCGAACGCATTGCGCGCGATGTGGACGGAGTGAAAAGCGTCGGCAATCAACTGAGCGTCACAGCTCAGGCAAAATAGCCGCAGGGAGTAGCGCGACCTGCCGAGGTTGCGGTTTTCTCTACAGGATCGCCGAGTTCAGGCGCGAGCAGGGGAGAAGTAGCGCAACCAGCCATGGTTGCGCGGTTTTCTCTACTAGCCCCTTGCCGGGAACAGCGCAACCATGGCTGGTTGCGCTACTTCTTCCGAGGAAACAACCATGCAAAACAGTGGCCGAACGCGCTTCCTTCGCGCCGCAGTTCGAATTGGCTGCATCGCATCGCCAGTTATCATCGCTTCGTGTCTGCTGCTGGCATTACTGACGTTCAATCCGCCGATTGCGACTCACTCGCAATCATCCGGCTTGCAGAGCAGTGATTATTACCAACTGCGCTCAGTCGGCGACGTACAGTTTTCGCCCGACGGCTCGCGGATCGCTTACAGCGTCACGAACAACGACAAGCCCGGCTCACCTTATTCGCAGCTTTGGTTGATGGATGTGGCGAGCGGCAAAACGACGCAGGTCGAAGGCGCTTCGGGTGGCGCGCGTTGGTCGCCCGACGGAAAGCTGATCGCCTGTTCCGGTCGAACCGGAGACAAAGCCGGCCAATCCGGATTGATCGTGGTTCGCGCAGACGGCTCTCAGCCAACGTTCATCGCGCCGGTTCAAAGCACGAATCACCCGCTGCCTTCGACCGGCGAACGGATCGCCTGGTCGCCCGGCAACAAACAGATCGCGTTCATCTCGGCCACGCCCGGCCCCGAAACCGAAAGCGCCACCGGCGATCCGATGGTCATCACACGCTACCTCTACAAACCGACGGCTTCGGAAGGGATGACGCGGTTCAACGACAACCGCCGCACGCACATCTTCATCGCCGACATCGAAACAAAGCAGGTTCGCCAACTGACCGACGGGACTTACTACGAGCATTCGATTGACTGGTCTCCGAACGGCGACGAGATTCTCTTCGTCTCGAACCGCGAGCCTGATCCCGACCGTTTCTTTAACTACGACGTGTTTGCCATCAAAGTCGGCGACGGCAAGGTTCGACAACTGACTCGGACTGAGAACGTCGAATACCGCCCGCGCTGGTCGCCCGACGGCAAGATGATTGTTTACCTGGGCACGAAGCGTGGGTTGACTTCGTCTGAAACGACGATGGAAGACACACACGTTTGGACGATGAACGCCGATGGGAGCAACCGGCGCGAGATCGGCGGCGCGATTGATAACCGTCAGGGGGCGCCAGAATGGTCAGAAGACGGCAGCGCGGTTTACTTCACCGTGCAGGATCGCGGCAACGTGCGGTTTTACCGTTTGCCGGCGCCTGGCTCGAAGCCAGAGGTCGTGATCAACGATCGAGGCAGCGTCGGATCGTGGTCGGTGGGCAGGAACGGCTCGGTCGCTTATTCGTTCGCCGCGCCACGCGACCTGGCGCAGCTTTACCTGCGAGCGAACGGCGCGACGAAGCAATTGACCAATCTGAACCAGACGACGCTCGGCTCCCGCCTAATCGCCGAGGTCGAAGCGCTTACGTTCCAGAGTTTCGACGGCCTGGAGATCGAAGCATTCCTGACCCGTCCGTTGGGAATGACCGCCGACTCGAAGCACCCGATGATCACAGTCATTCACGGCGGGCCGCACGGGCAGCAGGGGCCGATGTTCAACTCGAAGGCTCAGGTCTACGCCGCGCGCGGTTGGGCCGTGTTGATGGTCAACTTTCGCGGCTCAACCGGCTACGGACAAAAGTTCGCCGACGCCATCTTCCGCGATCAGAACGGCGGCGAAGCGAAGGATGTTTTGTATGGCGTCGAGGCCGCGCTGCGCCGCAACAGTTGGATTGACCGCGAGCGATTAGGAGTCGAAGGAGTGAGTTACGGCGGGCAATTGACCAACTGGCTGGTCACGCAGACCAACCGCTTCCGAGCCGCGATCCCGATTGCAGGCATCTCAAACCTGATTACGCAGAACTACCTGGCTTACTACCACGATTATTTGGCGGTCGAATTCGGCGCGTTCCCGCATCAGGAAGGTTTGATGGACTTGCTGTGGCAGCGTTCGCCGATCCGCTACGCCGGCAACGTCAAAACGCCAGTGATGCTCGTTCACGGCGAGAATGATAACGACGTGCCAATCGCCGAAGCCGAACAGTTTTACATCGCTCTGAAAGATGTCGGAGTCGAGACGGTAATGATCCGCTACCCGCGCGAAGGGCACGGCGTGCGCGAAAGCAAGCACGTGGTTGATCTGATTGACCGCAGCGTCGCTTGGTACGAGAAGCATTTTCGGAACGCGAGAGAGGCGCTGGGGCAAGAGCGTTGATAAACGTAAGTCGGAGCGTCACTCACTGAACCGCTGGCGCAACATCCTTACCTGAGGATGCACTAGGCGGTTTTCTTTACCTGATTCTCCTTGATCAACGGTTCTAGTCGCGGCCGGTCGTCTGTAATGGCGCTATGCAGTATTTGGAAGAGCAGATCGTTGCTCCAGTATTCGACGTGCGCGGCCAGGTAGATAGTGGATTGCGGGTCGGTCAGGTTGATTACTGGCTTGTAGTCAGGAATGGCCGGGCCGCGCCGCTTGGCTTTTTGCTCTGGGGGGTCGAAGAAATTGAGTTCCCCACTGATAATGTCGAGCGGGGAAAAGATATTGATCCACAAAAATTTCCGGAATTTAGTGTCGGCGATCAGGGGTTGTGCGGCTGATTGCAGCGCGTCACGCGCCTCACAAAGCTTGTTGTCCGGGCGCGCGAACAAAAATGCGATCTTATCGAGCGGTGAACCGAAAGTGAGCAGCAGTTTGACACGCTCGGCGACTTTGAGCGATTTGCCATGATCCACGTCATCGCTGAGCAGCTTGTTTAAAGCGTCGTAAACGACCACCGAACCCAGAGAGTGCCCGACGACAAAGACCTGCTGGTACTCAAAATCGCTCGCCTCTGTCCCAGCGGAATTGGCGGGGTTTGACCGAGACGCTTCAAAAACAACCTTCACCTCGCTGGTGACTTTCTCCCTGATCTTCTCGCGCAGGAGATAGAAGCGGTCGAGTGAATACGGCATGACGTAGATAGCCACATCCCCCGGATACTGCACGAGAAACCTTCTGACCATCTCGCTGACCGCCACGAGCAGTACCCACGGGCTGAGATTTACCCAGTTGGGCGAAGAGTTTTTATACAGCGTCAGAATTGGGGCCAGCGCCTGCGTGGCCACCAGGTAGAGCAGGTAAATGGCGCCAGCCAACAGCGCCGCACAAACCAACGCCCACACCACCCCTCTTTTCTTTTCCGGCTGCTGGCGGGAACGCGCCGCTGAGTCACGTCGGGAGAATCGGTAGATCAAATAGCCCAATCCCGGCAAAACCAGTATGGCCAGGATTGAAAGCAGGACAACACCGCACCACCAGTTGAAGTCTGTCCCGAGAGTAGTGATCGGGGCCAGCAACTTATTGACCAGCGCCAGCAGCTTGTCTTCTTGTTTGCCTGGGCCAAAGTGTTTATAGGAGAGGCAGGCGATCATGAAACCGGCCACAATGGTGGCCGGCAGCATGAGTAAGAGGAACAGTAGCTGCGAGGTTTTTCCTATCAAGGCTCGCAGGCGGCGATTCAGTCCGGGATGGCGGAGCAGATAGAAAAGCGCCAGCACGAGAAGATAAAATAGCGCAACGGCCAGAAAGAGATCAAAGACGGTAGTCAGGGCAATGATGAGATCATCGCTGATGCTTTTTGCCTGTGAAAAAAGCGCCCGCCCCGCCGCGACGAGCGCGATTGCCGAGTTCATGCTGACCAGCGCGGCAACGGCCAGCAGCGTCACAACGAGCGCGATCAGGACTTTGAAGCTCGGCGGATATTCGCAGTAGTTATTGAACAGAAAGCGCGTGAACGGGCGAAAGGTGTTTTTGCAACCATTGAGCCCACCATTAAACAAAAAGGAGATGACGTTGCGCAGCGTGATCTGGCCTTCGGTCAGGGGCGCCCAGTAACCTTCGAAGATGTCTACGACGTGGGCGCCAGCCAAGTTGAGCCGGATGCCTTGCAGTTCCTTCTCACCAGATTTGATTGTGATGACTCTTGGCCGCTTGTCACGTTTGTCGCTCTGAGGTTGGGCGCCTGCGGAGCGCTCATCTTCGGCGCGCAGCCCTTCGGCGATCTGCGCCAGTGTTTCAAAGCGAATTTGTTGTCCCATGCCGTGCGAGACGAAGACGGCGGAACGGGATTGCTCCTGGGGTTTTTCGTCGAAGGATTGCACAGCATATCCAGCCTGCTCGTTTTCCGCAGAGCCAATGATAGAGGAAGCTGTGGTCTGCGCTCCGTCGTCTGGGAGGGTAGCCATCGGTGTCGCTCCTTCTCTGCCTCAATGGCATCATTGAGGCCTGATCAACTCAAGACTAGGGTTAAAGTAGGTCGCCGGCCTGCCGGAACCGCTGAATTCTCGATCTTCAAAACTTAAACGCGCTGCTCAGCCGCGAAAGATCTATCGGCACGAAGACGCTGAAACGGATTTCGTCTTCGCCCGGGCCGAGGTTGCTGTTGAACCGCAGCGCCTGCTCAAGTTGTTGCTTGCGTTCCGCGCTGTTCTTAGGATCATTGATCAATTTCCGGATGTCTGCTTTCTCCGTCTCGGTCTGGCGGTCAATTCGCGTCCGGAACTGGTATTTGAGGATCGGGCCGAACCGCGTCCGGTCGCTGGCGAAACGGGTTTCTTTGAAAGGCGTGTAGTCGTCCCAGAAGACGCTCAGACTCGATTCGAACGCCCTCTTCGCTTTGAAGAACAGAGCCAAATTGTCAGGAGTGGTGGGTGTATCAGCGGCCGGGGCCTGCGATTCTCCGGCGCGCGCGGCCCTGAAGAGTAGATTGTTGGTCGCGGAAGACTGGTTAGCAGCCGGAACGGCTTGGGTGAGCTCCATCAACGTATCTCGCTGCAACACGCTAGTCAGGCGCGCCTCGAATTGGGTATGAAAACTTTTGCCCCAGTGAGTATCGCCAACCAGTCCGAGAGTGAAGAACTGTGAGCCGAATTGGTTATTCAAATCCTGATTGAACTCCGAACCGAATTCGAGTCCGTGCCGCCATCGCGACCGGTCAATCGCCAGCATCCGCAAAGTCGCGGGGGAGATGGCGGGGGTGGCGCAATTCGGGCAATTCGCTGCAAGCTCAATCGCGGCGGTTCTCACCGCGGGGACGCCCAACTCGCCCACGTCAAACCGCACGAATGCCTGGCCAAATTGCGCAACGCCCGTATCCGGAGTCGGCACTATGCTCAATTTGGGCTGGGATGTGACGATGCGTAGCGGCGCGGCTTGAATTGAGAGTAAACATGCCTGGGCGAATTTCTGTGGCGGTTGTGACGAGTCCGCGGCTTCCACCACGAACCGATAAGCTTGCCGCTGTGGAGTGGTTGGCGTGCCGGTCAGTTTTCCCGACGATTCAAGCTTGATTCCGGGCGGCAGTTCGCCATCAATAAATTGCCACGACAGCGGAGCCAGCCCGCCTTCGGTCTGAAATTGATACTCGTACTTCGTTCCCGCCTTGCCCAGGGGCAGTGTAAAGACCGTTCCCTGCGGCGCGGCGGGCAATGCTTCCGCCCGCGCGATTGCGCCCGGATGCGGCGTCTGAAGCGTGATCAGAAAGATCAGAGTTATGACGAACCGTTGCTTGATATTTTTCATACGCATCTTTTCCTTTTCCGGAGATGGCTTGGCAGGAAGTGATCCGGCGCTATGAGTTCGTGGTGAAAACCTCTACGATGGCCTGGCAAATAGCCAACCGGTTTTCTCGCAGAATGACGAAATCGCGATCACGGTCGTTTGAAATGAATCCAAGCTCGATCAATACAACGGGGCCGGGGCTGAATTTCAGGACTGCCAGATCAGTGCGCTTTTTGATACCTCGATCATTGAGACTCGTGATTCCGACCAACTTCTGTTGAAGCCGAGAAGCCAAAGCTTGATCCTTGCCGTCGTCGCGGAAAAGCACCTCTAATCCGGTGGCGTTCGGCGATCCGGCTGAGTTCAGATGCAGGGAGACGAAGTGGGTGCAACCGGCGTTCCTGGCGCGGGTGGCTCGCCCGCCCACAGGCGCCGGATCGGCGCTACTCGATCTGGTCATAAAGGAGGGGATGTTCCGGCCTTCCAACTTCTCCTTGAGGGTCAAGCCGTACCGCAAAACGATATCCGCCTCAGCGAAGGTGACGCCGTTCACCTTCTTGGTCGCTCCCGGATCGAATACTCCAAGCGCGCTGTTATTCATCCCGTGCCCCGGATCAATCGCGATTTTCATTGTTCGTCTCCTTGCGAATGGTCTAACGCGGACTCTGTCCGAATTGGCGATTCTCTATCAACGCATGCCGATCCATCTCGCGCGCGAGCATTGGGCAGGCAGCCTGCAAGCTGGCTGAGAGACACGGCTGTAAGTATGGCGCTTGCAACGTAAACTCACATCAGTTCACGGCCCGAATCATATTCGCGGCGCGCCAACCCTACCTTGCTTGCAGGCTCCCAGGCGGAAGGGGGAACTTAGTTGAGTATGCTGTCAGTGTTTATCACTGAGTCTTTTGCTGAGGACGCTGCCAAATTTTACCGCGGCGCCAATCCGCCTTCCTCTCTCATGTGGCGATAGCGGCCAAAACATTTCGCCAGCCGCCCCCCCCCAAAGCGATTTTTTCTGAAAGGGAGAGTGGAGCAGAGAGTATGCAGAGAGTATATGGATGGCAGGGCGAAGCGAATATTGGCGGCGAGGATGTTATTGGCGGCGTACCTGGAAGAGATACTTGCCGATGGTGTATGCGTCGCGCTGAGGGCGGATCCCTTCGAGCTTTATCTGATAATCACCGATCTCCAGCATCGCGGCCGGGGTTCTGATTACTACGATTTTTCCGGCTCCTGTCTTCTGCGCTTCAAGCCGCTTGTAGATCAGTATCTCGGCGTTCTCGTCATCGGCTGGTTGCAAGCTGGCTTGGTAGCCAGCGTAATTTTCCGCGCCCGCTTCAAGGGTGAACTCGATCATCTGGGTCCTAGAACCGGGCGTCACTTTTTTGGTTTCCCCCGAACTTCTGGACGCGCCGGGCGAGAGCGTCAGTGATAGGATTGCCGCCGCCGGGGAAGTGGACGTTTTCAACCTCGCCAAATCCTCTTCCAGGCTGGCGCGTTCGTTCCGCGCCTGCTCAAGTTGTTGAGCTTGCCGCGCCTGATTCTGATCGAGCTGGTCTTGCAACCGTGAGGTTTTGAGCGCCGCCCACGTGGAGCCGAGGATCATGATCAGCGCGATGAGGGCTAAGGCCCATCCGGGCGCTGGCCACGAAGCGCTCAGCCAACTGAACAGAGGCAGGCTGAGCAGCGGCCGGCGCTGGGGAGCAGGCTCGGCGTTTGGCGCAGGTAGATCGGCTTTGTGACGCTCGGCCAGAGATTCCGCCAACAGCCTGGCGAATTCGACTTCCCGGCGTCTGTCCGGCAGAGTGAGGAATCGCTGCTCGAACCGCTCGCGCTCGTCCGAAGAGAGTCGCCCGCGCCGGTAATCGTCAATAAGCCGATCCTCGGCGTCGAGCAACTCGCCAAATAGCACGTCGTCGTCGAAGTACTTCTCCTCAAACTCATCCGACTCCCGCTCGGACATCTCGCCCATCAGGTACCTTGGCGCCGGAGTTTGGTTGCGCGATGGCTGTTTCAAGGGCTTATCCTCCTCATCCTTGAAGTGGTCAAAAGCTCAGGAATATTTCAACTTTTTTGGGCCGCGCGCCAGACATTCATCGAAACATTCGCAGAACTTTGCTTTAATCCGGTGCACGCGAATTCTCAGGGCGTTGAGCGGAGTCTGCAATCGCCTGGCGATCTCCTGTCTGTCCTCGCTCCTGGAGCCGTGTTCGCTGGAGCAGTATTCGACCAGCAAAGCGCCGTCCGCCTCCGGCAATTCGCGCAGGCACCGGTTGAAACAGGCCAGCCGCAGCTTCCGCTCATCGTCATCTTCAGCCGGGAGGGGAATGACCGGCAGGTCGTCGAACGACGCCTGCCGCGCTTCCGGCCCCCTCAGACTTTCCAGCCAAACCAGCCGCGCAATGCCGAGGCAGTAGCCGGAGACGTTGCGAATCTCTTCTCCCTCGACGAGTTTTTTCGTCAACCGGTCGAAGACTTCGTCGGCCCGATCCTCCGCCATCAAACAAGCGCGGGAATTGAAGAAGCGCGTCAGCTTGAGCCGCAGCGTCTCGTACTTTTCCCCGGCGCGGTCGCGGTCGGGATCGAGGAAACTCAACAATTTATCGAAGGCCTCGTGAGTTAAGACCTGCCTCTTCTTCTCAGGGGAAGTATGGTTCATTCGGATCACGTTTTCAGCGGTATTGGGATTTGACCCTTATCGGCGGCCAGTGTAACCGCGAGAACCTGATCAGTCAAAAAAAATGGGATTGTGGGGACAAGCTGGGGAGATATCTGGAGCTTCAATCCCAGGATGCGTCGCGTTCATTTCCATTCACCCTGCATCACGAACGCCGCCCAGTAATAAGGCGCGCTCCAACGCGGCTGACGCCAGATTGCGATCTGCGCCTCTCTGAGCGCGGCGGCTGGCGACATCCGGTCGTTGAGCATCCGCCGGTAGAATTGCTCCATAAGAACAGAGGTGGCTTCGTCATCAACTTGCCATAGGCTGGCCATTACCCGCGCAGCGCCGGCGTACATAAATCCGCGCGTCAATCCCACCAGGCCTTCGCCTTTGATCTCTTTGCCAAGCGCGCTGTCGCAGGCGCTGAGCACGACCAGTTCCGCCGGCAGATTCAGGTTGTAAATGTCGTGCAGGCGCAGGAAGCCGTCTTGCGGGTTTCCTTGCCGATCAATCCGCGAGAGCACGATGGCGGAAAGATCAGGGTTTTGGCTGTCCAGAATCCCATGCGTGGCAAAATGGATGATGCGGTACTGGCGCAGTTCGGCGCTTGTCGCCTTCGCGCGATCGGCGTCGAAATCCAGCGCGAACAGACCGTTCTCAGCCGGGACGACTCGCCTGATCGCTTCAACCTCGCGCCGCGTGTAACGAAGTCGCCCGAGGTTTTCTCCTCTGGTCAATCCCTGGCCGCTGATAGTTTGTGACGGACGGTTGGCGGCCACTTGCCGCTGTGTTGCGCCTTTGATCAACCCTTTCGCCTCGAGCGCCCGAAGATCATCCGCATCGAAGACCGGGTCGGCCAGCGCCGCGACGGTTTTAGGCGCGGGCGTCCGTTTCTCCGTCTCTCGCCGCAACACGGCCAATGTCGAGGCCGACGGCAGATTAACGATCTCGTGCTCGACGATCAGCGGCGTGGGCGATTGCGGATTGCGGCCAGGTTGCGGAGAGGCTGATTGCGGATTGCCCCTCGCTCTCCGGCTCTCCGGCTCTCCGGCTCTCCGGCTCTCCGGCACAGGCAATGCTCCGAACGGTACGTATTGCAGCGCTCCGTCAGCCACAATCAACAGCCGTTTCGAGCCAAGCTGTCCGGCCAGCGGCTTGAGCAACATCCGGCTCAAGGCTGACGCCTGTCGCCAATATTGCGCCTCGCGTTGCCCCTCTGTCTGACCAGGCGCGGGCTGGCGCGAGATGAGCAGGTTATGCACAGGGCGGGCGATCTTTTCTATTGTGGCGCGGCTGGGCAGTTCATAACTTTTAAGCTCAGTCCGAGTCACCGCCCAGAGATAGCTCCGCTCGCTGCCCAGCCCATATTCCAGCAGTAGCGTGTCGTCATCGAGCAACAGTTGAATCTCTTTGAGGTTCAGTGGCCGGGGCTGCGTCAACGCGGCATAGCGCGGGTTTTTATCCCTGATCTGCGCTTCTGTTTGATCACGTTCTGCGATCATTGCGTCAATCTCTTTAGCGATAGCCGCCACCTCGTCCTGAGCGGCAGGGGCATTGAGTAGGCGCATCTTGCGTTCTGCTTTCGTATTGATTTGTTGTTGCAACTTGCGCGCTCTCTCAATTAATGCGGGATCGCCCCATTGGCGAACGTTGGCGTTTGCTTCCGTTAACAGCTCGAGTAAGCTGCGCGCGCGCGCCTGTTCGTTCGCTTGCAAGGCTGCGGCATTGAGGCCTTCCAGCGGATGGCCTTTGTGTATTTGCATCAGCAGGTCAATGTAGAGACCGTAGTGTTGATGCACGGAGGACAGATAAGATGCGCGCAGATCCTGGCTGGCGACTTTGGCGCGGAGGGACTCAACGATCCTAAGTGAAGCCTCCAGGTGGGAGCGACCTTCGACAAAGCGGCCGCGGGCGCCTTCCAGTCGCGCGAGGTTATATAAGGTCAAAGCCTCTCCGAAGCGGTATTCTGCGGCCTGGCTAACTGGCAGCGCCTGGTTGTAACATTCAAGCGCCTTTTGGTTTTTGCCCTGACCCTGATAGATGTGACCGATCAGATTGAGCGTGAATGCCTCGCCGCGGCGGTCATTGTTAGACCTGCAAAACAGAAGTACCTGGTTGTAGTATTTGAGCGCCTCAGTTTTATTTCCTTCAGCGTCGTAGAGCATCCCGAGGTCTCTGAGCGCAAATAATTTCAATCGCTCATTGGCCAGGGCTTGGGCCAATGAGAGAAACTGTCGAAAATGGCCGAGCGCGTTCCGGTTTTCTCCCAGTAAATAGTAAGCCTTGCCAATCCCGTGATGTGATTCCGCCTGACCGTTTCGATAATTTACGGCGCTGAAGAGGCGCAACGCCTGTTCGTAGTAATCAATCATCCGCCGCTCATCACCCAAATTTTCGTACACGTAAGCCTTGCCGCTATGTATCCTGGCTTGCTCGATTTGATCGCCTAAAGCCTCCGCGAGCGGCAGCGCCTGGTTGAAGAAGCCGAGCGCAGTCTGGCTTTCGCCCAGTCGCGAATAGAGTCTCCCAATCGCAGTTAGCGTTAAGGCCTGCCCTCGCCGGTCATTAACAGCTTGCCAGAGTGGGAGGGCCTGATTGTAGTAGTCGAAAGCTTTCTGCGGCTCGCCCAAATCCGAGTAGGTGTAGCCGAAATTCAGCAATGTCTTGGCCTGGCCCCGGCGATTGGCCAGTTCTCGCCAGAGCGAGAGCGATTGCTGGTAATGGTCAAAGGATTGCTGATATTTGCCCAGGCCATAATAAATCTCCCCAACATCGTTGAGCGTCTGAGCTATCGTCCGGCGGTCACCTGTTGTTCTGCTTAATTCAAGCGCCTGGGACGAGTACCTCAAGGCTTCCTGATTCTCACCCAAAGTGTGATAGACACAACCGATGTCATTCAGTATTTCTCCTTCTCCCCGCCGGTCATTCAATTCCTGGCGGAGCAGGCAGACCTGTCTATAATATTCCAGCGCCTGCTGTGGCTCGCCCAACAAATGATAGACCTTCCCAGCTTGTCTGATCGCATTGGCTTCTTCCCGCCGGTCTCCGGCAGCCTTCCAGGATGATCGCGCCTCTTCGTATTTCCTGATCGCTTTCTGGTAGGATTCCATCCCGCTCTCGGCGCAGAGTTGATCTCCCGCCGCATAAGCCTTCTCGGCCAGAACACGATGGATGTCCTCCGGCATCGCCACTCTTATCTCTGCGACCTGAGCGTCGTAGAAGCCGGCTGCCGAATCCTTCCCCGGCAGGCGTACCTCTAACCGGTAAGCTCCCGGCGTCTCTGCCAATATTGATATAGGGGTCGGCTCGTTCTGGCGTGAATTGACCTCAGCCAGCGTCTGAGCGCCCGGTCCGTAGAGCGTCACCCTCGCCTCCACGCTTGATAGATCAAACAGCACACGAGCATATTGGCCGGCTGTGAGTGAGATGTGATAGGACTGGCTATTGCTTGGGGAAAGCTCTCGTCGAATTAGTTGACCCGGAGTAAGCAGAGAGGGACTGCCACCCCGATTCACTGTGTCGCGACATCCGGCGGAAAAAACAGCGGCGCAGCATAAAGCATAGAGCAGATGTGAGACGAGCATCGCTGACGAGTTAATAGTAACCGCCAGTTGAAACCGGCCGCGCCAATCGGATTTTTGGAGTGGCTTCCACACAATCGAGCGCTCCCCAATTCTACTCTCAGCCTTATTTGCCTGGTTTTCCGGCCTTGCGGGTTAAACCTTCCTGCTCCGTACGGGTTTCACGGCGTATTCCTATTTTGCAGTTGTTGAGGCAGGCTCCGAGCTGCAATCACATTCAAAAAACGTGTCAGGATGGTTCTTCATAATATTCGGGCTGTTTTCCAGAGCCTTGGTAAATTCGCCATCCTTGGTGAATTCGCCATCCTTGGTAAATTCACCATCCCTATTGCCCAACGGGAAGTTCCCGTCAGCGGTCTGTGAAAATGGCGCGCCTATTGGGCCGCACGGTTTTCCTTTCCGGCCACAGTCATTGCGCAGGGGGCGGAGGGTGGCTTTCACGTAAGCCTTAAGAAACCTATGCCACCCAGTAACCATCGCAAATTTAAGATTCCCATAGTCATTTGACAACGTAGCGCCATTCCAGGGAAAGTAGATTGATATTCCTTGGGAATACTGAACCCGTGGGCCACTGTAACACGATTTCAAAACCAATCCGCCTTCATTCTCCTTCTTAATAGCAAGTTTCACTTTGTCACAAGCCGCCGCTATCTTCTCGATGGTTTCTTTTACCCGGGCGGTATATTCAGCATCCTCGTAAGTTATTGAAATCTTTCCTTCCTTAGATGATTCGCAAAATGGCTCGCACCACTGATACAACAGGTGGCAAAAGTCCCAGAGATCGGTGTATTGCTCAAACTTGTAAGATTGAGCGTTCCAGTGAGCCAGAATAATGGCATCTTTGATAATAGGATTAGTTAGACCTGCTATTAGCGCTTCTACCAGTAGCTTCATTTCGCTAGTCAGGATGTCAACTTTCGGCTTGCTTAAATCACAAGCCGCTTGGTCCACTGACACTCCAGCAATCACGTAGTCCGAATAGTACTTGATATATCTCCTGACGATAGCGCAGGCAAAGTCCTTCACCTCCATTCCCGAATCATCGCTTAATTCTTCAAGAATACTGTGATAAGGCCACCCGCCTTCCAGCTCGAACCCTTCGGCGCCAACAAGATAGCGCGCTACGCCGGACATTTCATAACACACCTCAATCATACTCATCAGGCAGCTATCCATTCCCAGAATATCAATTCTAGCGTTCTTCCCAGGGAGCTTTTTCACCACCCCTTGGAGAGCCTCTTTTAGATCGACTATCCTCATCGATGTGCGCGGATTGCTATCTCGTAAGAAGTCTCCCCTTGCGCCGCTGCCATGTCCCGACAAGATAACCACCTGCCGGTCAGACTTGTGGTTTTTGATGCCTTCAATGAGGAAGTTTTGGAGTACCTTTGGATCAGCCGAATTTTCAAAATTCAAGGGCTTCCTACCATTATTCGTGACGCCTTTCACTTTCATTTGTTTCTGGCTTTTGTGGATTTTATTCGAGAAGTCTTGGTCCTCACGTTTAGAAAGCCCGCCATCAACCTTACTGCTGGGAAGTATATGCCCATTTGTGCTCCAGGTTTCTTGTTTCGCTCCTTGCCTAGCTTGGGCTGTTTGAGCATTCTTCGCGCTCTTCCTGTTGAAAAGGTATCGTTTCGGTAGGACGCCTTTGACGTTGGAATCGAGTTGCGCCACCACACTGATTTCCGCCGGTAGTTTAAGTCGATCTATTTCCTTGAGGGCATAGACACATTCTTCGCTGAGGTTGTTATCAGCGGCCATGTAAATCATAACATTCCACGGTTTTGCATCTGACTTACTGGTTCCATTTGTCATGTTGCTTTTCTCGTTTCGGACGATTTATTGCTAAAAGCTGATTTCGTAGGCTGCGCCGTTAGCTCGCCTGATACGGCATTGGTGAGAGAGACGCATGGCCATTTCCCAACCACTCAAGTCGAAAACTACTCGTCGTGATCAAGGTAAATCCAATCAAGCTGAGACAGCGCGAACATTATGCCAAGCCAATCGGTCTGTCAATTTTTTCCCAGGTTTTTTCCCTGTCGGAGCTGATGGACTTCTCCCTACATGGTCATGTGTCAATTGTGCATAAAACATTTCGCCATTCTTCAGGAGTGTTGATGTTGGCGAAGAGGCGCTCAGCGTCGGGCAGGTGGGCGAATTCGGCGAAGCCGACTTGGCGTGTCGAAACCTGTGAGTAGAGCGGGTCAACTTTGAGATCGTTCGCCGCCAGCATCCGTCCGACCGCCGCTTCGAGCGATTGATCGTAGATCGCCGCGAGTGGCTGCAAACGGTCCGATTGATCGAGCGGAACCGTGACGGATTGCGGATTGGAGTTTTGATGAATTTTGCTGAGGAAAGATAGAAATTCGGTGGTGATGAACGGAAGGTCACAGGCCAGGATCAGCGCCGATTCGTTTTCGGCGCAATTGGTCAACGCCGTGTGGATGCCGCCGAGCGGACCGCGATGTTCGTGTAGGTCGCGGATGACGCTCGCCTCCCACTTCCGCGCCAATTCCTCGTAGCGCGCGGCGTGCGGATTGGCGGCGTTGATGACGATTGCCAGTTGTTTAACGACAGGCCGGGCGGCGGCGGCAGCCCGCTCGATCATTGAGCAGCCTTCGATCTCCAGCCACGCTTTGTCCCGCCCCATTCGTGAACTGCGGCCCCCGGCCTGGATGAATCCCCGTTGAAGCATTCTGCAATCTCCTGTGCTATATTGCCCGCCGGAGTAGCATTATCCGCAATCCGTGAGTTTCAAATAAAGGGGTAGCAAATTATGAAGCGACTGGCGACACTGATTTTCCTGACCGCTTTGGCGGCGATTAATGTCTTTGGGCAATCTCAGCCAAACAAACCGCAAAAGACCGAGTTCTTCCCGATTGATCAGGTCAAGCCGGGAATGCGCGCGGTCGGTTACACGGTCGTGACTGGCAGCGAGCCTAAAAAGTTCGATCTGGAAATTCTGGGCGTGCTGAAAGGCTTTCCGAATCCGCAGCAGAGCGCGGTCTTGTCGCGGCTTTTGGGCGACGAGATGAATCACATGGGCGTCTTTCAGGGGATGAGCGGCAGCCCAGTCTACATTGAGGGGAAACTGCTCGGCGCGGTCGCGTTCGGTTACATGTTCGCCAAAGACCCGATTGCGGGCATCACGCCCATCCAGCACATGATCGAAGTCTTCGAGCAGAAGCCGCAGCCAGATCAGAAGGTTGACGCCCCCCGGTCGGTTTCCTTCTCCGAAATTGTTTTCAATGAAAACTCGAAGGAGTTCACGGATTTTGTAAAAGGATTGAATGGCGCGGCGAACGCTGGCGCGCAGGCTGTCGCTGCGCCTTCGGGCGCGCAGGTGTTGGCTCCGATTGCGACGCCGTTGGCCATTACGGGCGTGCCGCCAGAAATCGTCGCGCGCTTCGCGCCGTTGTTTCAATCGTGGGGATTCGCTCCTGTGGCAGGCGTGGCGGGCGCGGCGGCGACTTCGGATCTGAAGAAAGCTGACGCGGACACGCTGAAGCCGGGTTCGACGATTGTCGTACCGCTGGTGCGCGGCGATTTTTCGCTGGCCGCCGCCGGGACGGTGACTCATCGCGACGGCGCCCGCATCTACGCCTTCGGCCATCCGTTCCTGTCTTTGGGCGTTTCGGAATTCCCGATGCACGAAGGCGAGGTCGTGACGGTGATGTCTTCGACCGCAGTCTCATTCAAAATCAGCTCTCCGACGGCGATGGTCGGCACGATGCGCGGGGATCGTTCGACAGGGATTTTGGGCGAACTCGGTGTCGCGCCGCGCATGATTCCGGTCGAGATCAACCTGAAGACCAGCCTCGGCGAAAACCGCACTTATCGTTTCGATATGATCGCTGACCGCTTGCTGACGCCGCTCCTGATGCAGATAACCATGCTTTCGACCATCACTTCGACCGAGCGCATGCTCGGCGATTCGACGCTGCAAATTCGCGGCCGGATCAAATTGAAAGGCCAGCCGGAACTCAGTCTGGAAAACCGCCTGTCGTCGTCGTTCAACGCGCCGATGGCCGCAGCCTTTGTCACGTCGCGGCCCATCAGCGAGTTGCTCAACAGCGGCTTCAAAGATTTGCAGTTCGAGAAACTGACTTACGACATCATCTCGCGCGACGCCCGCAACACCGGTCAACTGGATCGTTTGTGGGTCAATCGAGCCGAAGTGCGGCGCGGCGAGAAGATCGAAATCCAGGCGTTCGCGCGCACCGAAGGCGGCGGCGAATTCGTCGAACGCATCCCGGTGGAGATTCCGCTGGACGCGCCGATCGGACAGTTGCAGATCATCGTCGGCGACGGCGGCTCGATGCAGGCGATGGAGCCGCGCACGGCGATCAACCCGAAATCGCTCGATCAACTGGTGCGCGAGCTGAACAAGGTTCGCAAGTCTGATCGGTTGTACGTGCGGTTGGCGCGGGCCGAAAGCGGCGCGGTGATCAAGAACGAAGAGATGCCGAGCCTGCCGCCATCGGTGCTGGCGACGCTGGGGTCGGATCGCACGGCGGGTGGTTACGCGCTGACGCGGTCGGCGACGATTTTCGAGAAAGAACTGGCGCCGGCGGAGTTTGTGATTTCGGGGCAGCGGACGTTGACGGTCAACGTGGTCAATCAGTAATTCGATAAGAGGTTGAATATGATGCTGACAATTCGTGGAGTGTATGATGGATTGACGTTCAGGCCGTTGCCTTCAGAGTCTGTGCCGGAGGTTGATCGTGAAGTGTCGGTGGCCATAGTCTTTTTGGAAGACCTGACGAACGGGAATTCAAATACTGAGTTGCAAAGCCAAGAAGCTCCACGCCCTCGCCCGGAGCGGGAATGGGAAGCCGCGCGGCGAATGCTCGCAGCGCGCGACGCGATGGAGCCGTTGGATGTGAGTGTGGCTGAACTGGTTGAGGAAGGCCGTGAGCGCTGAACGAATAGTCATAGACGCTTCCGTCGCTTTGAAATGGCGATTGCGCGGGGAGGAGGCCGACGCCGAGGCTGAGGCGCTGCTAGACGATTTTTTAGGCGGGCGCATCAGACTGATCGCTCCTACATTGAAGACTATCAGACGTATGGAATCGAGCAGTACGACTTTCACCATCTTCAGCTTGCGGCTTTTCAACTTGCCTGCCAATACCAACGTTCGGTTTACGATGCCGCCTACCTGATTCTGGCGCAGACAGAAGGTGTGGCTCTGTACACCGGAGACAAACGGTTGTTCAATGCGGTCAGCAGTACGCTGACCTGGGTAAAATGGATTGGCGATTATTAGCCTCCGGAGGCGCAAGCAAATGAGCAACGGGATCAATCAGGACCTCGAGGCGAGTCGCAAAAAGCTGGCAGAGATGATCGCCAGACAGTCTGCGCAGCAACGGAAGCTGAAAGAATCGGAGGCGCAGACAGCCGCCAGCCAGAAGCGATTCGAAGAGTCGTTTGTACAGTTGATGGCTTCGATCATCGTTTCGGCCACCAGACAGAAAAATGTAAGAGAGAAAAATAAGAGATGCCATTTTTCTCTCTCACATTTTTCTGTCTGGTCGGTCCGGAGTGGCCGAAACGATGATC